>Ga0180432_10001556_pt1 | contig 36141 bp, 45 predicted proteins | sample SS_ome_10_FD_132414 | JGI IMG/M metagenome (GOLD analysis project Ga0180432, IMG submission 132414) | Hypersaline lake sediment archaeal communities from the Salton Sea, California, USA - SS_1_MS_2 metaG | ecosystem: Environmental > Aquatic > Non-marine Saline and Alkaline > Hypersaline >... | reverse complement strand
GTTGGCGGCGGCGGCGTCGCGCACTTTGTCCACGCTAACCTCGGTGAGGTCGGGGTCGCTGTACAGGTGGTGAGCAATCAGATTCCAGATGGGAATATAGTCGTTGGTCGCCTTGACAGCGTTGGCGCACGAGTACCCATGACGAATCAGGTGAAGGTGCACCGTTTTGGCGGGCATCGTGACGTTTACTTGGGGAGCGGCCGATATATCCTACATTGAATTGCCCGGCGAGGGGTTAACCGCGCACAACTCATGGACCCCCAAGTGGAGTGGGTTGCGCGCCACAAGGCCACCCCCTTCCGGGCGGTGGCCATCGACGCCGCGTTCCTCATCTTCGGCGCCGACAACATCCGCCGGTTCTGCTCGCAAGGGTTTGGTCACCAGCTCGTCGCCCGCGACGAGTACATGCACGTGGGTGCTTTCAGCGCGCTCTACATTCCGCAGCTCGACAAGAACGAGGTCCGCGCGCACCTCGACGCCGCCGTCGAGGCGGCGCACGACGACGGGATCGAGCACGCCGCCAAAGGCCGCGATGAGCTCATCTACCGATATTACGGCGAGGGGGGGTCCGCCCTCTTCGGGGGCACGGAAGCCCCGGAGCGATCTTCGTTCCTCGAAGAGCGTGGTGCACGCGCGTATCGCAGGCCCGCAGGCCCGCCTTAAACACGCTTTACTGTAACGAGGTAGCAATTAATCGGCTTGGGTTCGTAACAGCGCACAAAGCGCGGCCGCGTCAATAATGTCGGACACTCCCAAGCTTCAAAGAGAGGACGATAGCCATGAGCGGATCGTACGCAGTGGCGGCCGCCAGCGTTGAGACGACCGAGGGGGCCCCGGCCCCGGCGGTCGTGGCGCCCCCGCCGGGGCTGACGGCCATGACCCCGATCGGGGTTCCCCCCGCCGCGATGGTGGCGCAGTACGTCGAGGGGGCGCTCGCCAACCGGATGCAACAGATTGTGGCGACGGTGACGGCCGACGTGATCGGCGCGCTCACGGGGCAGAACCTCACCCCGGCGTACGGCCCCGGTGGCGGCGGCGGACCCCGGCGGACCAACCACCAGGGGCAGAACCAGGGCCGGCGCACCAACAACGCCCCCGACCCGGTGTTGACCGCCGCCCGCGAGCGGTTCTACAACGAGTACTGCCTTCGGACCGAGGAGCAGCTGTGCGAGCTCGCGGGGACCTCGACCCTGGACGAGGTCACCTTCCAGGTGGACGTCCTGGTGGTCCCGTTTGACCCGGACCGGAAGCTCAAGATCGTCGAAGGCGGCCGCGAGTTTTCGCTGGTCAAGTTCTCGCGCGACTTTTCCAAGACGCTGAGCAAGCGCGTCAAGGACTACTACTGGAACCTGGGCTTCGACATGTACTACACGTACAAGCCGGAGGAGGGGTTCTTCTTCCAGCTCACGCCCAACTGCTAAGTAAACACGGAACACTCGCTTTGTTTTTTTAGTCTGCCCGTCTCTTCTCAGACCGGAAGGTTCATCGGCTTGCGCGACACCGAAACCCTGAGATTGCGGTGCATGTCGACCTTGGCCTTGACGTCGTACTGGGGATCGTACGACTGCTCGTTCGCGCCCGTCTTGATCATCTCGAACCCCAGCCGCTTGTACCACCACTCCCACGACGCAAAGAGCGCCTTGTCGCTGGTGTGAACGTCCGGGACGACCGCCATGATCTCGCCCCGGGCGCCGTCGGCGCACTGCACGTCGAGCTGTTCGATCACCGATTCGACCACCTGCTTGCGGCGGGCCTGGTCCTCGCGCTCCGCTTGGTGCGTCGCGGTCGCGAATCGAGCCGCGAAGCTCGCCATCGCTCACAGATTAATGAACCACCGCCACGCCCACCGAATCGTGCGAATCACAGCGGGCGCCCGTGTTAATTAATGGCACACACTTCATTTTTGCGCGGGCGCGGGCCCACCGCACTTTGCATCATGAGCTCCGGGGAGTCGAGCGGCGAGGATTGGGCCGACGACAGCGACGGCGATGGCGTCGATTCGACCGAGAGCGGACTGCACGAGTCGGTCCTTCTCGAGACCATCCAGGCCAACGAGGAGGTGGGGGGGCGGGGATACGTGACAGACGTCGTCGATCGGGGGCTCGACGTGCGGTGCACGCTGGTCGTGAACCTGCCCGACAACCTCCCACCGCTGTCGGCGACGGTGTGGGACCTGACGAGCGACCGCGGCCCGATGCGGTTCGACGTCACCGTCGCCGACAAAGGGGGCGCGCGCGACGTCCGGAGCGTCGACAACGTGGGGGCCAAGGTGGGCCGCCAGGTGCTTCAGATGGCCAAGGACTTTCGGGGGTCGTGGGGCGGGCTGATCCGCCACTTGCACAAGCGGGCGGCCGAGCTCCACCGGTATTGCACCGTGTGCGGTCGGGAGCACACCGACGGCGTCCTGATGCCCGTCCCCACCGTGTGCACGCGGCCGCTGTGCATGTTTGCGTGGCAGTCGTTCGCCAAGTTCCGGGACGGATCGCTGGGGCGCGCGGGAACCCAGCGGCTCCTGCGGTCCTTCTTTGTGACGGCGGCTCTCGGCGGACGCGGGCTCAACCCGCCGCCGGTGGTGTTGGCCGCCGACCAGACGCCGTTTGATCTGACCCCCGAGATCATCAGCGAGGTGGCGTCGACGCTCGGGCAGCTGCGGATCAAGTGTTGCGACTCGGTGTGCCCGCACTGCGGGATCGACTCGTGGATCCTCCAGTCGAACCGGTCGCTGCTCATCGAGATCCCCGAGGAAGAGCAGCTCGGAGCGTTCAACACCACGTCGCAACACTACATCATGGCCAACCCGCCCGAGCTCGAGGCGGCGTTTGCGAAGCACAAGCTCCAACACGGCTCCAAGTTCTACTACCACGGCTCGCCGACCGACAACTGGCACAGTATCATGCGCAACGGGTTCTACGTGGCGCAGGCGGGGCAGATCTTGCACGGCGCCGCGCACGGGAACGGCGTGTACGTCGCCCCCAGTATCGGGACGTCGTACGGGAGCTACACGCGGCTCTTTTCGAACAAGGGGGCTCGGGTCAAACTCTCGGCCGAGTTTGCGATCCGGGTCATCGCGATTTGCGAGGTGGCCACGACCCCCCGGGTCAAGGATTACGGGTGGTGTCTGGTGGTCCCCGACGCCGAGATGATTGTGCCCCGGTTCCTGTTGACGTGGTCTCAAAAGGCCAGGTCCCCCGACGATTGCGGTGTCGACAAGCTCCAGGAGTGGTGTCGGGTCCGCATGGAGCGGTTTTCGTGACGCTACATCTTGGCGGCCGCCGGGGCCGGCGGCGCCGACGGCGCCGACGGCGCCGACGGCGCCGACGGCGCCGGGAGGGCCTGGTACGCGGGTGGGGCGTCGGGAATGTCGGCCACCGGATTGGGGTCGGGCTCGGGCTCGGGTTCGGGCGCGGGCTCCGTAGTCGCGGTGGCGGTGTAGAGTCGCACGCGGATCGCCACCCGTAAATCCTCACACGTCATGTGCGTCGCCGCCATCACGTCCACGTCGGTGAGCGTGTGGAGCAGCGCCACCAGGTCCGCCTTGGTGAACGGTTGGCCGCCGCGCCGCATCTGTTGGCTACGCACCTGACGCACCGTGTCGGGGTGAATGCCCCCGGCGGCCGGGTTGACGAGCGCGAGCACACCCCGGGCCCGGACCGTGGGCTCCGAGTCGATGGCGCGGGTGGCCTGCGCGGTGATCTGGCGGCGCCGTTGGCGTCGCTCGGTCGAGGTCGCCTGGCCCATTTTTTGACCCCGCCGCAACAAAAATGCCCAAGGACCACCTTTACATCATTCAACAGCGAGGGTCGCGGCTGTTCAAGTTTGGCGTGTCGAACAACCCCAAACGCCGCCTCCAGACGCTTCAGACGGGCAACCCCCAGCCGCTGTCGCTGCTCGTTTCGTTCCCGTGCGACGGGGTCTCGGCGTACGCCGCCGAGGCCGTCATCCACCGCCACCTCGGGTCCGAGCACGTCAAGGGCGAGTGGTTTCGAATCGCGTCGGACGACCGGGTGGTCGAACTCGCCGCAACGATCCAAAAGGCCGTCACGCAGCCGTGCGCTCCCCGGGTGGAGCTACCGCCCGACGCGCCCACAACGCCTCCGGGTCGACCGCGTGTCGTCGTTCCTTGTCCCGCCGCGAGCTCCAGCCAACAAACTTCCGCGCCTCGTTGATCCGAAAGACCCACACCACTACGTCGTCGGCCTGCTCGAACGCGAGTCGGTCGAGGTGCGTGATGACCCCGAGGTGCACGTCGCCCGCGTGCAAGTGATGGTCGACGCCGGGTTCGCCAAACGTAGCCCCGGGGAGGATGGACCACCGGTTGATCTCCAACCCACGCACGGCGAGCGGAACCGGGGTGGTTGATGAGCGGGCAAACCAAAAGGGCAAATTTTCCATTTGACAGTAAAGGAGAAAAATGGAGCGTCTGGCGGCCATCAAGGCCCACCTGGCCGAACCGGCCCGCAAGGTCCCGGTGCTCGCCACGTGCGACGTGTTGGTGGTGGGGTCGGGGCCGGCGGGGCTGTCGGCGGCCATCGGCGCGGCCAGGGCTGGCGCCGACGTGATCCTGATGGAGCGGTACGGGTGCTTTGGCGGGGTCATCACCACGGTCGGGATGGAGACGCTCGGGTGGTACCGGTTCGAGGGAACCGACGACACCCACGGGGTCGGCCGCGAGATGGAGCGCATGGCGGCCCGGATGGGTGGCACCACCAAGTGGCCGTACAACGACAGCGAGTGCCTGGACGCCGACCACTTCAAGCTGGTGGCGGACGCGCTGGTCCGCGACAACAACATTCGGCCGCTTCTGCACTGCGTGTGCGTCGACACCGTCGTGCGCGACAACAGGGTGTGCGGCGTGATCACCGAGTCCAAGTCGGGGCGGATGGCGGTGCTCGCGCGGCGGACCGTCGATTGCACCGGCGACGCCGACGTCGTGTTCCGCGGGGGCGGACCGTGCGCGTCGCTCCCGGTGGGCGACCGCATGGGGTGCACCACCGTGTTCGGAGCGGCCGGGGTGGACCGCGACGCGTTTGTGGAGCACGTGAGCCAGAACCCCAAGACTTTTGGCGACTGGAACGACAGCCCCGACCCCGAGTGGGATCAACAGATCAACGACCGCGACAAGGAGCTCCGGTCCCCGTTTGTGCGGCTGATCCCCGACACCGACGACGAGGGCCACCCGCTGGTCGGATCGTGGTCCACCATCAACGCCGCGGGCGAGGCCACCAACCTGAACCTGGCGCACCTCCACGGGTACGACTGCACGTCGGTCAAGGACCTCACCGCCGCCGAGATGGCCGGGCGCGAGCGCGGGCGGCTGGCGATCGAGCTGTTGCGGAAGCGGATGCCCGGGTTCGAGAACGCCAAGCTGCGGACGTTCTCGACCACGATCGGGGTGCGGGACACGCGCAAGATCGTCGGGGTGTACTCGCTCCAAAAGGGCGACGTGTTGGGCGAGGCGCGGTTCCACGACTCGGTCGGGGTGTTCCCCGAGTTTGTCGACGGCTACAAGATCCTGGTGTTGCCCACGTCCGGGCGGTACTTTCAGGTCCCGTACCGCTGCCTGGTCCCGGCGTCGGGTCCGGACAACGTGCTCGCGGCGGGGAGGTGCGTGGCCGGCGACCGGGTGTCGCACGCGGCGATGCGGAACATGATGGCATGCACCGTCACCGGGCAGGCCGCCGGGGTCGCCGCCGCCGTCTCGATCGCGCAGGGGGTCACCACCCGGTCCGTCGACCCCGCCCTTGTCCAGCGCGAGCTGGCCAGGCAAGGGGTCCGACTCGATTAACCACGCATTCACACGCAATGCCCCGCGGCTCGGTGTGCATTGCCCCCGAGCTGCTCGACCGGTGCGAAGGCACCATCATGCGGATGGCGGTGGCGCGCGGAATCCACCCGGGGGTCGAGCCCGTCATCTTGCACCTGGAAACCAGAGCGTGGCGACGACTGCGGATCGCCGCCGCCAAATGCCCCTACACCCCCACCGACATCAAACAGTCGCTCGCGTTGGCGCGCAAAGTCTTTATTTCGAGAAACAACGCCCGGCTGGTCCGGATGGCGCGTCGCCGCCGCCGCCGCTAACGACCGGTTCAGCGGACAAACGTGGCGTCCTCGGCCACACCGCACACGTTCTGCCCGGAGAGCATCTGCATGTAGCCCTGCATCGAGCCCCACGTCGTGTCGCCCCACGAGTTGCGGAGCAAGTAAAACGAAATCGGGTTGCCAAATGGGTCGGCGGCGTCGAGGTAGCCCACAAGCACCACGGCGTGGTCGAGCGCCTCCGAGTTGCAGTCCTGCGTCCCGTTGTACACGCCGTTGTAGACCCCCGACTTGTACCCGTAGAAGCCCGAGCCGCTCGCGTCGATCGCCACCGACACCACGTCCGTCTGGAGCGCCTGGATCACCATCGTCTCGTTCTCGATCGGGACGCTGTACACCCCGCTGATCACCACCGGGGTAACCAAGCCGCTCTTGCTGGTCTCGCAGTTGCGGTCGGTACCGTTGCCAATCAGGGTCGGGTACACCGACTCGTTGCACAGCCCGCCGAGCCCCTTGGCGAGCTCGAGGGCGTCCTTGGGCCACCCGCCGTTGCACCCCCGGTCGTACTCGTTGCTCGAGCACTCGGCGGCCTGCTCGACGCTCAGCTGGGTGAGCTTGCCCGTCTGTTGCACGTGGAGGCTCTCGACGAGCGCCGTCGCCGACTCGGCCCAACAGTCGCCGCACGCGTTTTGGTTGCGGACGTCGACCACCCGGCCCTGCGCAAACCAGTTGACCTGACAGGGCGCGGCCGTCCCAACCAGCTCCGGGGTGGCCATCACGTCGGCCGACCGGTCGCGGCGGCCACGGTACCCGTTGCGGAGCTCCTTGCGGCGTTCGTCGCGGGTCAGGTCGTGGAAGCGGTTGAGCCCGACGGTGTACGTGCTCTCGGGGTGGTTGTTATGGGCGTTGAGCTCGGCGACGTTGGCGCAAAAGGTGTTGCACCGGTGGAAGAACTCGGCGGTGGTCGACGTGGGGCGGTCAAACTCGGTCTGAAAGCGCTTGTACGCCGGGATGCACGGGCACCCCTGGATCCTCTGGATCGGGTTGGCGGCGGACGACGCGGTGAGGGCGGCGAGGGCAACAACGAGGGTTGCGATCATGGTAAGTTCTGAGCGCGTTAATCGTGGGGGTTGCCTTTTATTCGGACAATGAACCAGGTCCCAATTAATTCCCGTGATAAGTCTCCATGAGGCGGTTAACGGATGTGTCGGCGCTCTCCGGCCTTGAGTCAGGGAATCGTGACTGACTTGGTGCCATGACTAAGCAATGTCCAAATCGGGAATCGTGACTCAGCGTGCCTAGTCACGATCCGATCCGGTCCGAGCGGCGCCTGCCCCACCCGCTCACAACCGCCACGCTTCAAGATGGCGAGCCCCCGCCTGTGCGACGACGGCGACGATGAGACGCAGGCCCCGTGGGCCGGCGACGATGAGGCGCAGGCCCCGTGGGCCGGCGACCTTGAGGAGGAAGAGGGTCAGGCCCAAGTGCCCGATGCGGGCTCGGCGGCCGCCGCGGGACCAGCCGCGGATGACGGGGCGGCGGCGGCCGCCGTTCCGGACGATGGCGGCGCCCTCTTTGTGGGGTGCATCACCGATCGCGACGTGATCAATGACCTTAACGGTGCGATACGCAAGGCCGATTTGCTTCTGGTGGAGCTTGGGGACTTGTGCGAGACGCTTCGCGCGGCGCAGCGTCGAGTGGACGCGGCGAAGCGCGAGGCCGAGGAAGCCAAGCGGAAGGCCGAGGCCGACGAAGGAGACGCGCTGCGCGAAGCGTGCGCACGCGCCAAGCGGCGGCGCATAGGCGCGTAGTGCTCCCATTCATTTACACATGAAGCTCATAACCGCCTGGTAGAATTCGTCGCTGGGCTTGATGTTGTGGGCCGTGTAGTAGTGGATCAGCGACTCGCGCCAGCGCCACATCTCGCCGTCGCCGAGGATCTCTCTTTTCGAGAAACAACGCCCGGCTGGTCCGGATGGCGCGTCGCCGCCGCCGCTAACGACCGGTTCAGCGGACAAACGTGGCGTCCTCGGCCACACCGCACACGTTCTGCCCGGAGAGCATCTGCATGTAGTTTTGCATCGAGCCCCACGTCGTGTCTCCCCACGAGTTGCAGAGCAACTAAAAGGGGAATTCCCCTCCTCTTGCGTTATTATTAACGACCCCCACATTCAAGCAATCGCGAGGGCGCCCCAGACGTCAAACTGGTCCAACAGCCTCTTAGCGAGGTGGGCGACCGGCTTGGCCTGGACCATCTTGTACGTGGGCTCCTTGACGTGGAATGTAACCATGTACAGATTCTCCTCGGGGATCGCAATCCCGTAGTGGAGCTGGAAGATCTGGCGGTACAGGTGGAGCTGGAGGCTGTACTTGGAGACGTTGCAGTCGGCGAGCTCTTCAAACGGCGGCGTCCCGAATCGGTTGTAACCCTCGGTCGTGAGCTTGTTGGTGCGTTTCCAGTCGAGCACCCAGAAGACCCCCTTGTCGTCCACCCCGAGGAAATCGACCGAGCCGGGCAACATCCCGAGCTCGGGCTTGCCCGGGACCGGCGTCGGGAGCCCGTCCGCAAACACGGTGGGCTCGGTGCGGTACGGGACAATGTTGCGCGCGACCATCTCGGCGTGATAGAACTGGAGGAACTGCCCCATCTCTGGGGCGATCTCGGGGTCCTTCGACACCTTGTGCGTGTTCCAAAACACCTCGATCGCGGCGTGCATCTTGGTCCCCAACCGCGACGCCTCGTTCCGGTTGGTCTCCCACGCCTCGAAGATCTCGCTGTCCGTCATGTCGGGGTACCGGTCGGCGCGCGTGGTCGGTTTCATGTTGGCGATCGCCTCGTGCTTGTCAAACTTGTGCGGGAACGGGGCTCCGCATAGCCCCGTGACGCTCAGCGCGGCGGCCAGCCCCCGAATCTCGTAGATGTGCGGCCCCTCGAAGAACACAATGTCAGCGTCCCTCGGAAACGCATTTCGCGCGGCCAGCCAGTCGGTGGGTTCCTCGAGCAGGTCGCACGGCCACGCCTCTTTGTTTCGATCGGACACGTCGACCCGAGCCCCCGCCGCCACCCCCGCTTCCACCGCCGCCCCGCGCGCGGCCAGATCGGTGGCGGCCCGACACAACCCCACCGCCCGGAGCATTGTTTTCCCCGAGCAAAAGGTCCCCCCTTCCATCTTAACCCCGTGATTCAAAGAAGCGCTTTAATTTACTCGTCGTCGCTTGGAACGTCGTCGCTTGGAACGTCGTCGCTTGGAAAGTTGAACTTGGTGTTGCGGAGGGCGACCGTCTGGGCCGCAGCTGCATCCCCAATCCCACTGTAATCTTTCTTGATCTTGCCCGTGACGCTCTCAATCAGCTTCTCAAACTGCGCAAGAATATCTTGGGCCTGAATCGTGCCCCGGGCTCGGTCGCCCATCGGCGGTCTTGGGCGGTTTTTGGGGTGGAGGCCGACAATCACCGACTCGACCGTCATCTGGAAGCCGGCTTCCCGAAGTTCTTGGAGTCCCGCCATTTGCAACGGTGTTTACTCAGTGGCGCGGACAGAAAATTCTCGAACGTCTGGATTAGCAAGATCCACGGCGGCCATGCCCCGGACCATCCCCGTCACCAAGTACTCCCCGCTCACCGACATCAAGCACCTCGGCCCCTATTTCCGGGGCGAAATGGTGACCAAGCACAAGATCCACAACGCCGGCGAGCTGTACCAAGACCTGTGCTCGATGCCCGACCCGAAGGCGCTCGAGACGCGGATCAAGTTGCTCACGCGGAACAGGCAGGCCAACGAGATGCTCGAGTCCGGGCGGGTGTGCGAGTACAACAAAAAGCTGGCGTGGTCGCTCTACCGCCTGATGGCGACGGCGGCGGGCAGACCCGAGTTTGACGGCTACATCCCCCGGGTGGACCTCGACGTGATCGAGCACCTCCAGACCGAGCTGCTCCATCAGTCGACGAGCTGAATCCCAAAGCTGTCCATCACATCTTTGGGAATCTCCCCGATCGTGAAGAGGGGGTCGTAAAACTCGCGGCCGTCGTCGGTTAGCCGCTTGTCCTTGTTGACAATCAACTCAAAGTGGTTCCCCACCCGCTGGCCCCCGAAGAGCAACAACACAAACCGAGTAGCGCGCGTTATCAGTGATAGGCGGTGCTTGGAGGCGCCGTAGTGGACGGTGAGTGGGTTCATCATGGGGTGAATCGCCTCGCCCCCCGCCGTCTTTTGACCAAAATTGGCGTTGATCACGATCGGGATGACGTCGAGCTCGAGGTTCTCAGACACGTCGTGCACGTCCATCATGGTGGCCCAATGGTCTGGGTGGAGCATCATTGCCTGAAGCTCGGAGGCCTTTTTCACCATGGCGTACTCGTCCTTGAGCGCTTCGGGGGCATCACCAATGTACCACTGGCGCCGCGCCGCAAACGCCGCGCCGGGACTGACATGCATCGCGCTCGCCCACCGCAGCTTGTGCACCGTCATCTTTTCGAGGTGAAACCGGCGGTCGACCACGATTGCATTGATGGCCTTGCTCATGGCGTTGTAGAAGCAATCACCGTCCTTGTCGATTGCGTACCGCCCCCAACTGTCCCCGGGGAACACCGCCTTTCCGGCCGCGGACACAAACACGAGCTTGAGGCGAGTGCCTTCCACAAAAGCCCGCTCGGTTTGATAGCTACGGTCGTACATCTCGGGCGGGGTGGCGACGGTGCAACAAAATCCTTCGCCCGTGTCGTTCTTGATGCACTTTTTTGAATCGTACGCTTTCCGCCGCCACACCCGACTCGGCCCGCACACGCTGCAACAAAGGATGTCATCCACCTTGCGACACCGACGTCCAGGCTTGCGCGTGTCCTTGATGGCCTCGGTCTTGGCGTCGCACAACAGGTCATTTCCCTCGAACGGGGCGCCCGGGTAGCGAGACACGCCCTCGAACACATCTCTCGCCGCCTTTTTGGCCGGGGTTTTGGCCGCCTTTTTGCCACGAGTCTTGGGGGGCATTCTGCTTTTTTTTACTACGGGTGTCATCCAGGGTTTTCAAAGGTAACTCGTCGCCGACGTCTCTTCTTGGGTTGGGCGGGCAATGGGGACGGGGGGAGCGACTTGGTCTTGGCGCGGGTGGCGCAACTCGGACTCATCAAAGTCCGCATTTCCGCATTTGGGTTCGATGACTCACCCTCCGGGCGAGAGACCCGTCCAATCCGATCCCGACCTGCGGGGAGAGTCACATTCGCCGACGCTCCGCGATGGAGAAGAAGGGATGTGGGGGGAAGGCATGTGGGGGCGTGATGTGCGCGGGGTGCCACCAGGTCATCCCCCAGGGCAAGGTCAAGACGTGCGCCCGGTGCCATCGGGCGACATACTGCTCGCGTAAGTGCCAAGAGAGGCACTGGAGGCAAGGGGGGCACAAGAAGGTGTGTCGTGACCCCGCATCGGCGGCGGCCCCCGCGGGGTCGGCGGAGACGAACCCGTTGGACGCCGCTGTCGCGGCCCGGATCAAGTCTATCGAACATGGCCTGGAGACCAACAGATTCAAACTTGACCGGGCTAACATCAAGGACATGCACGACGCCGACTATGCGCCGTCGGAGGACCCGCAGTTCAAGGACCCGTCAGCGGTTACGTGCCTCGTGTGCGGGGAGAGCAACCGGGTGATCAACCTCGCTCGGTCCAAGATGTGCCCGACCCACGGCTGGGTCTGCGCGCCGTGCTCGACCAAGAACATCGACGCCTGCCCGCTGTGTCGGGGTTTGGTCAAGCTGATGGTCGAGGTCAACGAGGCCGATGTTTCGGCTCTTCGGAGCAGGGTGGCCGCCGCTGAGGACGCCGCCGTCGAGACGAACGTCGACCTGATGATCGCCCTGATGGTGGTCCGCGACACGATATGCGGCCCACCCAACCCCTCCACGGGAAAGACGCGCCGCCTCACGGAGGAGGAGACCGAGAAGGTGGGCCGCCTGAACGAGGAGATCACCGTGCTCGAGGGGGCGACCGAGGCCAGCGGGCGGGCATGGCTGATCAAGGGGCGAGCCGTCGACGACCCCGAACTGCGCCGTGCGTATTTCGAGCTTGGGGCCTCGCTTGGCTCGGCGCTGTGCAAGTACGAGATCACCAAGATCGAGAGCGACCCGCGCCGCCGCCGCAAGCTTCTGGTCGAGGCGGCCAACGGGAACTGCACCGGGGCGCTGATCACGCTGGGCCAGGAGGCGGTCAGTCAGTTGACGACCGCCACGAGTAGCGACGTGACCGCGGCGATTCACGAAGAAATGAAGTTCATGACGATCGCGGCCAAGCTGGGCAACCCGCACGCGATGATGACGCTCGCGAAGACCCAGTTTGAGGTCGACAAGGACAACTTCCTCGCGGTGTACTGGGCTGCGGTCGCGCACTTTCGGTACGATCACCCGGAGGCGCTCGGGCTGCTCCAGGAGTGGCTCGACAACAACCCGCAGCCGATCGCGCTGGGAGACCCGATGGACCGGCTCCGCCAATTGGCCATGGTCGACGGGTACATCGAGGCTGCCAGCGCGTGGTTGACGCCGCTTTAGCCACGTGTGCGCCTCTGTAATGTTGCGTCGCCGTACTTGGTCAATGAAAAACAAAAAGTAAGGAATGGCGTACCGTTGGTCCATGATTACGGTTTGGCGTGTTGTACACGGGTGACGCGCTATGCCTGCGACAAACCCATTCCGCGCCCCGTGTTGCTTCTGCTCGCGTCCGCGAGCTCGAGGTAGCGCCACACACGCTCCGCCAGTTCGGGCGGGAGGCCGTCGATCATCGCAAGAGAGCGTTTTTAACCATTCCCCCCCCCAAGAAAAGAGAGCGCGGCGATGGTCAAGCTCCACGTGTACGGTGGGTTTGCGCCGGTCGAGTGCACGACCCAGATGTACCCGCACAATGAGCACCTCACTGTGTTCACGAGCCCGGAGCGGGTGGTGGCCGTGTCGTCGATCCCCGTCGACGATATCGCCGACGCAATGTTGGTCCCGGCCGGGTGCACGGTGAACGGGACGCTGGTGGTGCCCCGGGTGAGCAACGGCGTGTGGGTGAGCGGGATCATCGTCAACAAAGACGCCGTCGTCAGGCCGCCCGCGTCGTCGCCGATGCAAAAGTGGGTGTCGATCAAGAGCTTCAGCGGGGTGGTTAGCTCGGTGAAAAAGCTGTTTGGGGGGATTCCGGTGATGGTGACGTACCGGGGGAAGATCAAAATCCACGGAACCAACGCCGGGATCCAGATCACCGCCGGCGGGAAGGTGGTGGCGCAGAGCCGGAACCGCGTCATCTCGCCGGTGGACGACAACCTCGAGTTTGCCAAGTGGGTGGCGTCGACCTCGGAGCGGTGGGCCCGGTTGATGCCTTGCGTTGTGTACGGCGAGTGGTGCGGGCCGGGGGTTCAAAAGGGGGTGGCTATCAGCGGGGTCGCCGAGCGCCAATTCTGCGTCTTCGCCATCACCATCCCGGCGACGCTGTATGACGGCGGGTTTGACGCGAACGGGATCACCAACTTCATCTACGAGCCCGACGAAATCGAGCGATGGCTGGGGTCGCTTGTTGATTTGGACCGAGTCCACGTGCTCCCGTGGCACCACGCGCCGCTCGAGACAATCCTCCCGGACAACGCGCTGACGGCGAGCAAGCAGTTCAACGACATGACCACCGATGTGGCCGAGCGGGATCCGTGGGTGCACAAGGTCTTTGGCGTGGCGGGGCCCGGCGAAGGGCTGGTCGAGTTCCCGGTCGTCATCAACGGGATCCCGATGACCCGGCTGCACGAGTTCAGCCTGTTGTCGTTCAAAAGCAAAGGCGACAACCACGTGGTCAAGAAGCGTCGCGATGGGGCGGGCGACGCCGCCGCCCAGGTCGAGGTGCCTCACACCGTGGTGCACTTTGTGTACATGATGATCACGGGCCCGCGGTGCGAGCAAGGGCTCAACGAGGTCGGGGGGCGGCGGCTGCCCGAGCTTTTCCGCACGTTCCTGGCGTGGATGCTCAAGGACATCGAGAAAGAGGGGCAGGAAGAGCTCGCGGCGGGCGGGCTCGTCATGGGTGACGTTCGTCCCGCGCTGTCGCGGGCGTGCAAACGGTGGTGGTTTCAGATGGATCTCCCCCCAACCCCGCCGCGAAAATAAACCGTCCGTGTCGTGAAAAAAAGAACCCGCGATGTGCACCCGCGTCGAACAAAAAGTCAAGGGGCTCAAGCGCGAGCTGCGCGAGATCGAGCAGCGCATCGTGGAAACGGCGCTCGCCTTCAACGCGCTGGCGGCGCAGGTCGACCCTCCGCTCGAGCCTATGGACGTGGTGGCGGCGACCCCGCCCCCGTCGCCGCCCGCCGCCGCGGACGCGTGCGCCCAGCCCTGGCGAAGCGGTGTGCACGACATGTTCATGGACGCTCCGACCGACTGCCCCGACCGCGACCCGGCCGAATTCACCCTGCCCTACGCCCCCGACCCTGACCACCTCACGCTCTGCGACGACAAGGGCAACGCGGTGGCGGACACGGTCGAGGCGGCGACGCTGCGCACCGACGTCGGCTATGTACTCAAGAAATAATGAGGATGCGCGTACCGACGTCGCGGAGCGTGTCGAGGGAAGCATCCGGATTGTTCACAAGGTCTCGAATCTCGCCGCGCCGTGTTGTCGACTCGGCGACCTCCTCGGCGGTGAACGTTTCTGGGCTCGCGATGATGACGGTGTAGTACGATCGGAGCCGCCGAAGATTCGCCCAACAGAACGGCGCGGACGCTCGCGACCAACTCGGGCGACGGGGTGGGGAACCCGTCCAGCTGTTTGAACATGGCGCGGGCCTGTGTTGCTCCCTGAAGGATGGACCGCTCGTGCCCGCCAGCCGCTCCCGCACACCCGCCATGCGGCCGGTTGTGCCCCCCCCCCCATATTGTTGGCTGAGTCATTGATTGCCAAGTTGAACGGTCTGGTTAACCCCCGATTGGATTGTCACAACCGGGGATGGCTGGGTGCTGCGCCGAGTTCAGGTCTCGCAAGTGTCGCGGCGATGTGACCAAAACGTCGCCGACGTACAAGTGCGACCGATGCGGCGACACGCGCCAGTACTGCGTCGAGTGCGCCGGGACCTGGATCGCGTCGCTGCTCAAGATCGCGCAAAAATCGCAGCGACGGTCCACGCCGCACGACATCATGACCCGGATCAACGCCGAGAAGTGGTACCGCAAGGGGTTTGTGGGCCTGATCAAGCATCAGGCGTGTGAGTGCGGGGGCGTGTATTGCCCACACGCTCACATCCCCACGTTCGAGGACGTGACCTCGATGAAGCCCACGCCGCTCGCGCTGGCCCAGCCGCGGACACCCGGGTCGATCCGTCGATCCACCGGGCACCGCACCACGGAGATCAAGGTCAACAAGGAGGAGGCGCGGGAGCAGGTCAAGACGCACGAGCGGATGGCCCGCCAGCGCCAAAAGGAGATGGACAAGCAGCTGGCCATCGCAGAGACCAAGCGCGCCATCGAGGCCAGGAAGTTGGAGCAGGAGGCCGCCGCCAAGGCTCGCCGGACCAAGGAGGTCGAGGTCGAGGCCACCGCCGCCGCCGACGAGGCTCGCCGGACCAAGGAGGTCGAGGTCGCCGCCGCCAAGGCTCGCCGGACCAAGGAGGTCGAGGCCGTCGCCGCCGAGGCGCCGTCACCCCTGTGGAACCGCGGCGACAAGTGTTGGGCGGCCCGTGGGGCGCCGCGTGGCGCCCCCAGGCCCGTCAACGGCGACGACATACCCGCGCTCGAGCAGGATTCCCCGGAGGAGATGATCCGAGCGCTGCGCCACGACATGCAGCTGATGGCGGAGACGCACCGCCGCGAGATGGAGGCCCTCAAGCAGACGTTTGCCACAGGGGTCATCCAGCTGCGGACCGAGGTCGTCGGCGTGTGCAAGCGTCTGTACACCGAGATCGGCGCCGCCAACGCCAAAGCCGAGGACGCGCAGCGTCGGCTGCACGCGTTTGAGAACCCCGAGTGGTTGACCGCGGGTTCGTCCGTCGACCCGTGGCAAACCCCCCTGTAGCGCAAAAAAAATAAACGCACGCTCTACTCACAACTCACAGAAAGCATGGCAGACCATCTGGCCGTGGCGGTCGGCGTGGTGGTCGGCGTGAGGATTGGCATATGCGTCGCAAACTCCACAACACTCAAGGTGGTCACCAAAGACACGCGGTACGTCCTGAAAGACTTGACCAACGTGATCGTGAGCATCCACACCTGCCCGACGTTGATCCACCTGGGCAACGACATCTCGTACTCGATCGCGCACGCGGACACGCCGGGCGTATTGACCGACGGGCACGAGTTTGTCACCACGTACCAGTCCGGAGCGGCGCTCGAGCATTGCCCCATCCCGAAGTACCCAACGTACGATCAGGTGCAAACCTTGATCCGGCTGTGCACCATGGCCGAGCCGAGCGGCGGCGTCCCCCCGCCCGTCACCGCGGCCGACATGTTCGCGGCCGTCTCGGGCGACATCGACGTCCAGAAACTCGTCGACGAGGTGGGCGTCAACGCCGACCGCCCCGATATTTCCGTGGACGTCTACCCACTGCTCAGACGGTGCCTCGGCCTGTCGGAAGCAGACGACGGCGACGGTTTTATTTCTGACCACGATGGATCACAAACATGTCCGAGGGACTGACCCAGCTGCTCGCCGAAATCACCAGGCAGGAGAACGACGCGTTCACCACGCACGACGTGGAGCAGGTCCAGCGGGCCATCGACCAAGCCACCAGCCACAACGAGCGGCTCGCGGCCATCAACCACGTCATTGAGCAACGCCACGCGGTCCTCACGCGGCTGAACCAAGAGTACAACCTCACCACAACCCACCCCGATCTCATGCGGATGTTCGCGACGCAACAACACCGCTACATGCAGCTCCGCGACCAGATTGTCGCCGGGGTCGCCCCATAAGTTGGTTGATTGCTCAATGTAATTGTTACGCTCGCTTCCCCGCGCCCCCCAGCTTGGCCACCTTGGGCGACGCAGCGACGCGCCGCCGCGCCTTTTGCGCGAGCCGATCCAGCGCCGCTGCGGCCTGCTCGTGCCCGCCGATGAGCGCCTTCAACGTCTCCACGTCGGCGTCGGTGTCTGGACCCTTCTCATCATCCACCGCGGGTCGGCCGAGGAGCGACGTCTCGAGCTGCTTGAGCGCGCTTGCGTTCACCGCGTCTTGCTTCGCGATCGGTTCCCGCAGAGCGGCCACCACGTCGGGCACAAACCGCTCCGCGATGACGCGTTTCGCGAGAGCCGTCTGCTCCTCCTCGCTCAGCTCGTGACTGGCGAGGGCGGTACCGACGCCGGAGACGACAATGGCGTGCCACTTCCCGCGCGGGTCGCCAGGGCAGCGCCCAAAGAGCCCGTTGATCGTGAGCATGACTTCGCAGAAGTCGCCGACCTTGAGCTGCGAACCCTTGTAGTACGGTTTTGTGTGCTCCTCGATGCACGCCCTGTCCTCACGGGGCGCGCTCCTCCACGGCGTGTAGCCCCATGCGAGGTCAAAGCCTTGGATGTCGTTGGTGATCAAGCGGTAGAGCAGTTGCGCCAAGAGGGCGTAGCGATCCATCGTGACTCGGGTGTGACCGGATCAGACCCACCCCACCCACCCCTTGGTCAGGGTGATGACTCATGGGGTGCGTCATCGTCTCCCCGATTTGGGGTCGATGACTCAGCAAACACTGATTCCGGTGATTAACCGCGGCGCATTCTTGGAATTCCGCAGAACCAAGCGCGGTTAATGGGTGACGTAGCGTGGGAAGAGGTTGAAGTGATCCACGGGGCCGTGGCCGCCGCCATGCCCCCGTCGCTGGCCGCCGCTGGGCTGGGCACTCCGGGGGAGGACCTCCGGATCAGCCCCCCGGATGTGGACTGGGGGCACACCACCCCAGACGCGCTCGACGCGGTGGGAGCATTCGATGAGGAGCTCAACTCGGATGACTCGGTGTCGGAGAGCGACCTCGTCGCGGGGGGGGATGACGATGGCAGCGAGTACGAGCGCCAGCGCGCGGCGAACATCCGCGAGAACGAGAGGGTGTTGCAAGAGCTGGGGCTCGCGGGCGGCGGCTGCTCGCTCAAGCCTCCCCCCAAGAGGCGCACGCACAGGAAACGCAAGGCGGTCGACGACCCCCCCTGCCCGGGAAGGACGCGGGAAGAGTTGGGGCTGCGGCCGCGGAGAGAGCCGCCGTGCACCGTCGACGCCCTGTACGCCAGCGGGGCCATTGTCAACCCCGACGCGGTGAAGAGCGGTCGGGCACTTCCCTCGCTCGGCTCGGCGTTTGCACATTGGCCGGCGAGAAGCGAGCCGCGGCCGCGGCCGCCACGATCCGAGCCGCGGTCGCGGTCGCGGGTGAGCAGGTACGGGGCCGACCCGAAGGTGGTTGCGTTTGTCAAGGAGACGATCCGGCCACTGGCCCAGAAGTCGAACAAGATCACTCGGCGGATGAAGCGGGTCGCCGAATACGTGCGCGCCAACAAGATCCCGATCGAAAAGGTCACCCCGCGGTTCCTGTACCGATTCCTCGCCATCGAGGCGCTGGGCCGGCTCAACATCGGGGCCATCCCCGACAAGGCCAGCTTTGTCGCGGAGCGCGTATTCGAGAAGCCATCCAAAGGCGTCTCGACCGGGCTCTTTTTCGAGGATGGCTTCTACTCGGACGACAGCCTGTTTGCGTACACCACCGAGTGGGCAGTGACGCTGTTGATCTTAGAGCCGGACGACACGTGGGCGATCGACGCCGACCCGCACACGGGCCAGTTGGTCTTCAAGCACAGCCACAAGTTTCGGGACATTCCGATATCGGTCATCATCCTCGGGTTTCCGCGGCTGAGCATGCGGGCGGGCAAGGCGGCCTCAAAGCTGTTTCCCGACCCGACGGAGGCGGGCAAGGTGTACGCCCGGAACCTGTACGACCGCCCCGAGGGGCGGTTCGTGCAAGAGGCCCCCGTGTACCAGATCCGCTCCAAGATGAAGGAGCACTTTGAGCCCGGGCTCGCCCCGCCGCCGATTGTGGCCGAGGCAATTAAATGCCTCCACAGCCTCCTCACTTAAGCCCCTCAATAAAACCACCGTATCCTCCATTGACTTGCGTGGCCGCCATGGGGTGCCTGTGGTCGTCGGAACTCCCGCCCCCCGGCCCCGACGAATACCACGTGATCGACGTCACCTCGACCACCATGAAGACGTGCGTGCAGGCCGACAAGATCAACGAGAGGCTGTACGAGAAGCGCGTCGAGCTCGTGATCCGGTGTCGGCGCCACTCAACCGTGGAGCAGCCCGAGGTGATCCCGCCCCCGACCCCCACCAACGTCGAGCGCTTCCTGCTCGAGCAGGCCAGACAAAAACCGGTAGTGTGCGTCGACCAGGTGCTCGCGGTGCAAAAGCTCTACCGCTTGGGGCTGCGCCCGAGGGTCCACTACGAACCGCAGGAGGCGATCCAGCGGGCCGCCGCCGAGCCCGACCCCCCCGTCCCGCCGAGCGTCATCGTGCGGCGGGTCAGCGGGTTCCTGGGGCCCGATTGCGCCGCCGAGGGCCTGGGAATGTACGCGAGCGTCACGGACGACGGGCTCCGGACGCTCGCGCTCCGGGACGCCGTCGCCATCGACCGCCGCAACCGCGAGATCCACGAGCGCGGGCTCCAGGCCGCGCACGAGGCGCACCAAGTGGCGGCGAAGAAGATGCACACCATCTACAACCCCGTCACCGCGCAGACGCCCCCGAGCATGGTGACGCGGTGGCACGAGGTCCAAGCCATGACCGTGTCGGTTCCGGCGGGGCGGGTCAGCGACGCCGTGGTGACGCTGTGCGCGATGAACCGGACGTGCGGCGTCGACTATCTTCCGCAGAACGCCGAAGTCGAGGCGCGCTCGGCCGCACCCGCAACGTCAACGTCGCCGTACAAACAAGCAATTCCCAGCGCCCCACCTCCAAACTACCCCGATGTTCCCGCGAACTGACCGCCGCCCCAAAAATATCGGATCCGACCTTACTTCAAAGCGATGCCTCAGAAGAAAGGATTGCCCCGAAAGCCCACCGGGTACAACCTGTTCATCAAGGAAAACTTTGACAATGGCAAGGTGGCGGACGCCGGCAAAAGGTATTCGGGCCACCAGGCCGTCAAAGCCGCCAAGGACGAGGTTTCAGAGCTCGCCAAGGCCTGGAAGAGCCTGACCCTGGAGGAGCAAGAAGGGTACAAGACCCGGGCCGCCGCGATCCAGCCCAAGGTGCACCTCAGTCGAACCCCGTTTGTGTAGGCGTGGGCGCCAGCGCCTCGTTGATGTACTCGGTGAGGAACAGGTTCGCTTCGCGGTTCGCTCTGGGCGGGGACGGGATCGGCGAATAGGGCAACACCAACGAGTTGGCGGGCGCGTCCGGGGCGGCCCCAAGAACCAACCGCCACGCCGCCTCGACCCACGCCTCGAGGCACGTGGGCATTTCTTTGCCTGCTCTCTCTTTTATTCACGGATAAACCTGAAGATCAAACCGAACATTGTCGAACCGAATCTGCGGCGGCGACGGGACGGTGAACCGTTCGGGGTGGCGCAGTTTCCCGAGCGTGACGTGGGGGGCCCACGGCGCCGCTCCCGCCGCCCCCGTCCGGCCGACGAGCGCATCGCGCAGAATTGCCCACCCCGGGGGCACCGACAGCCGCGCCACCAGTAGATTCCGCTTGCGCTCGGGGAACAAGTCCAGGCCGGTGATGATGACGGACCCCGGGGCGGGCTGGTCAAGCTGCGCAATGGCCTTGCGGATCTCCACCTTGCGCTGGTGCGATGCTCTTCCGTAGAACGCCACTGTGCAGTGCAACATGGCGGACTCCATCGGCCTCCACCCCTCGGCGTCGATCGATCGCCCCACCGCCACAAGGGCCTGTCGGAGCTCGGGAGGCAGCCGAAACCCGACAAAGCAGAGCATAATTCCAGACGAACACCCCGTTCAAAGAAAAATGGCGGGGATCGATCGAGCGTTTTCGGCGTTTTCAAACGGAGAAAAACAGTGCCCCGTTTCCGATCGCACCGCCCGCCACACGTTTCGCCTGTTGGTCAAAGGAGATTCGGTCACGATGGCCAAGTTTGACGCGTGGAAGTCTCAACCCCGAACCCCGACCCCGGAGCCCCCGGCTCAAGTCGAGCCCTTGGTCCCCGACGCAGTCGACCCGATCCGCGATGGCACGAGTCAGATCCACAGTTGGGCCAGAGCAGAGCACAGCCTCGTGGATGTGTGGTGCAAGGCCGAGCACGACCGAATCGACGCCGACGCCCGCCTCAGACACGACGAAATCAGGCAGCTCGCCGCGCTACAGCGGCTCGGGCTGTACCCGCAGGAGGTTGTCGACGCCGCGTTCCGAAACTTCAGCGAGCACCTCGGTCACGAAGTGTCCGCGGCCGAGCTGCTCGAATCGTCGGCGGGGGTGATTGGGTGGGGGTATATGTCGGATCAGGGCCCCCCGCTCCCGTCCAATTAAACGGCGGAGTGCGTTTGTTCTCGGCGTTTGACGCCGCCAAGGATATTCGGCCGACCCCCCCGTCAACAACCGTCCGCGATGCCCGCGCTCCCGATGTTCGCGACCGAGGTTTGCGCCAAGGTGCGGGCGATGGCCCGGTGCGACTCGGTGTACCGGGTCCCGTACCAGGACCTCCAGCGCCTTGGGCTCGAAGCCCGGCTCAAAAAGGAGCTGACCGTGACCCCCACTCCGAAGATCTACCGAGGCAAGAATGGCAACCCGCCGTTTCCGATCTACGCCATCAAGAACGACGTGTTCATCATGCCCCGCGAGTTTGGGCTCCGGGTGTTTGGGGTGCCCGACACGGTCAACATCCCCGACGGCGACACACACGCGTGCGAACCCATCCTGGGGCTCCGGGGGCAGGACTACGCCGGGTGCAACCAGATCGAGGCGGTCGACAAGATCATTGCCACCATGATGGAGCAGTACAACGACCACGGGACCGGCGGCGCGATCCTGGCGCTGCCCCCCGGCGCGGGCAAAACGGCGTGCGCCGCCCACATCTTTTGCAGGCTCGGTGGGGCCATGCTCTTTGTGACGCCGAGCGTCGGGCTGATGGACCAGGTGGCCGACGACTTTCGCAAGTTTCTGGGGCCGGACTTTCCGATTGGCAAGTACCACACCAAGGAAAAGCGCAACTGGAAGCTGATCGACACGGCGCTCATTGTGGTGGCGGTCGGGGACTCGGTGTCGATGCGCCAGCCCGCGTTCTTCCGGCGGTTCCGGGTGGTGTGCTACGACGAGATGCACGAGTACGTCACGGCCAAGCGGTGTCGGATGTTCTTCACCGTGCCCGCGCCGTTCAAGCTCGGGCTGTCGGCGACCCCGCACCGTCCCAACAAGAGCCACGAGTGGCTCGACCACCTGATCGGCCCGATCGCGGTCCTCGAACGCCGCGCGCTGAGCACCATGTCGTGGGGCAAGGCCGACGTTGTCGTCGTCCGGATCCACCACAAGGTGCCCATCGTCGAGGCGGCGTACAAAGACGGCGATTTCAACTGCCACGAGACGCTCGACCGAATGCTCGCGCGCGAGGGGCGCCACTCGCACATGCTCGCCGACGTGGCCCGCTGCGTGGCGCAGGGCCGCCGGATCCTGTGCCTCGGGAAGCGGGTGGCGTACATGGAGCGGTTCCAGGCCGATCTGATGGCGCGCCACGGGATCGACGCGGGGTTGATCGTGGGGACGCGGACCGACGGGACCACCCCGACCGACGCGGAGCGGCGGAAGGCCCGGGAGAAACGGGTGCTCATCATGACAAGTCAGATCGGGTACCGGGCGCTCAACATTCCCGAGCTCGACACGATCGAGGTGTTGGACTACGCCACCACCACCGAGCTGTTTTGGCGCCAATGCGGCGGGCGGATCACCCGCGACTGCGCCACCAAGCAGATGCCCATGATCCGGATCCCCGCCGACACCATGGTGGCCACCGGCGGCGGGGGCACGAGTCATTTTGCGCAGTACGCCCGCGCGGCGAGCAACCGGCTGGTCAAGATCGACGAAAATTACCACGTTCGGTACGAGGACGTGGAGGTGTGAGGGTCAAATTTTAGTGCGGCCGCGTACAGTAAAAGAGCAATGGCCAAGACGTCGACCACGGTTCGGGTGGACACGGCCCACTACGCGGGGCTCCCCGACGATCTGACGGCCAACCTGTCAACGTCGATCGACGACGTGACGCGGGTGCAGCTGACCCGGTTCTCGTACCCGTACTCGGACATTTACGTGGTGACCCGGGTGGTGCACGACACGTCGGACGCGTTCTACACCGCGGTCGAGTCGTTTCGTGAAAAGATCAATCGGCGCAACCCCGACACGCGCACGTACGCCATGCTCCGGAGCGCGGACCCCAACGGCAAGTTTCCGGGGGTGCTCGACGTGCACCACATTATCACCAACCGCACGGCGGCCAACCGCACCCGCGAGGTGTTTATCAAAAACACCACCGCGCTCACCGGGTCGTGGGAGGACGGCTCACTCGCCTCTTCGATCTACGAGGACGGCGAGGTGGTCGCAATTGCGGAAAACGTGGCCACTGCGCTCGAGGTCAACGACAGCGACACCCCCGAAGTGGAGACCATTGCGCTCACCAACCACACCACCGCGTACGAAGCGACGAAGACGTACCTCATGGTCACCGACACGGGCGACGGAGCCACCGCCAACGCCAACCTCCCGACGTTCACGGTGACTGCGAGCCTGCGGGCGCACGAGACGGTGTTCATTTGCACGGCCAAGGCCACCGAGGTCCCGCTGACCCCGCACGAGGGGCTCGAGTACACGCACCCCAACGCGTTCACCGGACAGCTGATGTTTGGCGTGTTTGGCGAGGACGGGACGGGGGTGTGGACGGTCGAGAACGCCGCCGGAACCAACAGCTCGGGCACCGGGATGGCCCCCAAGTTCCTGTACCGGTTCCCGCAGAACCTCGCGATCCGGAGGCTCGAGGCGGGCGGGGGCACGCTGGAGCGGATCCACACCCCGATGCGCACGCGGTTCACCAAGATGTTGCCCAACCGGCTGTACGGCCCCGGGGTGTACCGTTTGCACAACTACACGGCGAGCCTCGACGTGATGCCCGTCAGTCTGACGACGACCGTCGGCGACAAGTCGCAGACACTCGGGGTCAAAGGGGTCGCGTCGGTGGCCATCACCGCCGGGGGCACCGGGTACACGTCGGCCACCATCGCTGTCAACGTGTTCACCAATGGAAGCGGACGCGAGGTGGTGTGGCCCGCCGACTACTGCGAGTTTCCCACCTTCGAGGCCATCATCACCGACGGCGTCGTCACTGGCGCCAAGGTGTTGAAGACGGGGATCATGTTGGAGGACGACACGCTCACGCTCACCGTGACGGGGAACGGGACCGGGGCCACCGCGGCGGTCGCCAGGTACACCGGGAACAACGAGGGGGTGCTCGTGAACCTGGGGTCCATCTACTTCAACGGGACCCGGACCGCGCTGTCGATGACGCCCAAAACGGGGCTGTTGGCCCACGTGACTTCGCTCCCGAGCGACTACGTCCAGACCCCCGAGGAGACGCACGACAACTCGGCCTTTTTCGTGGCGCCGACCCAGGACTCGGAGTACACGGCAACGGTCGACGTCGACTACATCACGTCGTCGCAGATGGTGTGGCACGACTTTCCGCAGCCCCAGAGCATCCGCGAGCTCAAGATTCGGCTGGACAGCGGCGACGCGTACAATGGTCGACTCCCGTACTTTTTCCCGATGCGCCACACCATGTCGCGGGCGGGGGCTGGCGAGTACGGGACCACCACGGGCTCACTTGCGTACCCGCATCACCACGACTACAAGTCGGCGATCATGGAGTTTGTGATCCACCAGGTCAAGCGCCAGCCGGCGCACATGCCCCCGCCCCAGCGGCGCCACGGGCAGGCGGACCGGGGCGGGGTCCGCGATCGGTGGAACGAGCACTACATGGGGTCCATTCCCGAGAAGCACGTCATCCCGGCGGTCGAGTCCCAACCCGTGGCTTCGGCGGGGCGGCCCGGGCCGGGCGACCGAGACACGGTGCATATTGGTCCAACGTCGGCGCTGGCAGTCCAGCGAAATCGTGCGTCGAGACAGTGGGGGCGCGCGCGGTACTAAAATTAAACCCTGTTTACTGGTTTACATTCACTTCGTCGACTTAAGGCTGCGCCGAAGCCGGCGGCCCGACTCGCGGCCCGACTTGCGGCCCGACTTGCGGCCCGACTTGCGGCCCGCTGGCTTCGACTTGCGGCCCGCTGGCTTCGACTTGCGGCCCGCTGGCTTCGACTTGCGGCCCGCAGCCTTGTTCTTCGGCGCAGCCTTGGTCTTCGGCGCAGCCTTGGTCTTCGGCGCAGCCTTGGTCTTCGGCGCAGCCTTGTTCTTCGGCGCAGCCTTGGTCTTCGACGCCATCTCGGCCACAAAAGTGTCGAGGAAGACCGTCAACGGGTCTTGTGCGGCGGGCATGGTTGGGCAGGGGTTTGCTCATTTGCGGCTCCCCAAAAAATGCCAATGGTTCGTCCAGCGTGGTCGGTCAGGGTCGCCAAAAAAACGTTTGGCTGGTGTGACCAAAGCCATGGTTCGACAACTGCGGCGAAGAAGCACCTCGTGGTACCCGAACAACGAGCCCGCGTCGGTGGCAGCGGTGCTCCCGTGCCTTCAGACCGGGGGTGTGCTCGGTGATCGGTACGTTGTCGTCAACTACATCACGCGCGGAGGCTACGGCCGAGTCTTTCGGGCGTATGATACGGTGGATCGTATTCTGATCGCCGTCAAGGTGTGGGTGAACAACCCCGACGGAGCCGCCGAGCGGACGCTCGAGCTCGAGACGCTCAAGTCGTTGCGGGGGGCCGACGGCTGCTCGCAACTCTACGACCAGGTCGAGCTCCCCGAGCCGTACAATGTCGCGGCGGTCATCCCGCTGGGCGGCGTTGTTGTCGACCACATCGAAGACCCCGACGACCAGTACGCGGCGTTCTGTTCGGCGTGTCGGGCGCTGTACAACTGCCACCGCGCCGGGGTCATCCACCGCGACATCAAGCCCGAGCAGTTTCTGTTCCCGACCCGGTTCCAGCTGTCCGGGGCGGTCCGAGCGTGGTTTGATCGCCACGTCGACCCCATCGAGGGGGGCGTCGAGGCCAAGGCGGCGTACGTGCGCGACCACCACGCCGACATCCCCGCCCGCCCCGTGGACGACCCGGTGGTGTACACCGACGCCATGCTCATCGACGCCCGCGGGTGGCGTCACCCGGCGATGCCCAACGTCGGGTTCATCGCCCCCGAAGCGCTGGTGTCGGGGCTGTTTCTGCCCGAGTCGGACTGGTTCTCGCTGGGGTCGACCATGCTCGCGTGGCTCGATCCCGAGGGCGTCAGCCCCTTTGAGACGGACAACGACGATCGGCTGGTCCACATGCAACACATCCTCTACGCGCTTCGGCGGGAGGCCACCGGGATCGAGGCGATGCGCGGCGCCTTCCTGGACATCCGTGAAATGCAAACCCACCCCGGGCCGACCCCGATCGACCGGTTCCGGGAGTTCAACATGATGCTCTCGACCGCCGACCCCCTGCCATCCGGCGACGGAGAGCGGATCCAGTGGCACCGGATGCCCCCCAAACTCCGTCGGATGCTCAAACACACCCTCGCCATTAATCCGTTCCGGCGGCGGGCGTTTAACGTTGCGTGAGCGCGAGGGGGGTGCCCATTCCCCTCGCCATGCGGTGCGTGGCGTGCGAGCGAACGGTGGTCCCCGGGTACGACGGGGCGGCGATGGGCGGGGGTGCTTGCTACCACATCATGTGTCGGGAGTGTCGGGACCACTACCCCAACTGCCCCGAGTGCGGCCACAAGCTCGTCCCGGAGGTTCCGCTCAACAAGGACGCGTACCTCGACTCGGTCGTGGTGACCTACATGGTGCGGAGCGGGATCAAGACGTTCGAGGCGGCCGAGGCGGCCATCAAGCGGGAGTGGCCCCACGTCGACGGCCTCCCGGCGACGCCGCTGTTCAAGCTGTTCACCAAACCGACGTGGCCGCAGTTTGTCGAGCGGTGCAAAACGATGCACATGGCGCGGGAGACGGCGATGGCCAAAGCCAAGTCGGCGCTGCGGAACTACCTGGTCGTCGTGCCCGCCGCGGCGGGCGAGAAGCGCCCCCGGACCGACGACGGCGCGGCCGCCGCCGCCGCGCCCGCCGAGACGGCGTTCCTCGAACTCGCGGCGAACAAGCCCAAGGTGGTTGTCGGGAGCACCACGATTCAGGTTGCGGCGTACAACACGGGGTGCAAAAAATGCAGATTTCGGCCGACCGTGGGGGTGCACTCGGTGTGCAAGACGACCCAGGGGTGGCTGTGCGTCAAGTGCGCCTTTGGGGTGCCCGAGACGGTGGAGAACCTCAAGAAGATCCTGTCGGGGGCTCCGTTTAAGGCGCCGGTCCAACAGCGAAAGGCGGCGGCCGGCGTCACCACAGCTCCGAAGAAGGTCCCGCTCCCCAAGGGGCTCGAGCTGGACTTTTGAGCGCGCCGCGGCGGGGCTCGAAGAACCGGTGCGCCGTGTACAGCCCGCAGTTCTCCCGCTTCTTCACCGCGTACCGCTCGTCCTCGGACGCGCACCCCTGGTACACCCCCAGGCTCAATAACACGTCGCTGTCGATCAGGGTTTTGTGGTTCGAGTCGGCCCCGGTCGGGGGTGGTTGCAGCCGCATCGTGTTGTCGCTGGCGGCGGCGGCCCCCGCGTGCGACCTGGATGGTGGCAACAAATGCTTGCGCTGCAACGTCCGCACCGACACCTGCTTTCCCTTGAGCTCCCCCAGGACGATCACGGGGATCCCGGTGTTGGGGTCGTCCGACAGCCCGTACACTTTGTCGGGTTTCGGGTGGCGGCTCCGGGGGCTGTGGTGCGAAGCGACCCTCCCGATCATCACGTGGACCCCGTAGTTGTTCCGAGCGATCAGCCGCAGCTCGAGGTCCGCGTCGAGCGAAATGTCCCTCGACGCGTGGTACAGCTCGTCCGCCTCCTCCGGAAGGGGGCCGCCGGTCGCGGTGCACATGATGAACCGGTACGTCTTGCCCACCCAGGCGTCCTGGCGGTCGGTCACGATCGCCCCGGTCCGCTCGCTGATCAACACACCGTACGCCAGCCGACCGTAGAACTGGGCGTCGATTGTCTTGCACGCAACACTCTTGCGGACCGCAAACACGGTGGGGCGGTTTCGGACCTCACCCTCCAGGTTTGGGGGGGTGACCGTCCCGGGAATGATCCGGGTCCCGTACTCGGTGACGTACTGGCGGTCCATGATGGAGCGCGTCACCCCGTCGACGGCGACCCGCTCGAGCTTCGGGAACGAGCGCGCAAGCATCATGATCGGCTAATTTTAACCCATACCCCGCAGAAATATGCCCATCCAAATCTATTGGTGGACCGTCAATGTCGTTCCGGACAGCCCAAAGATCCTTCTGACACGCGGGTTGCGGCTGGTGCGGCTCGTGACCGACGCGCGGGGGGTTGCAAAAGTCGACTTCAAAACCGACACCGGAGAAGTCTTACATTCAATGTTCACAAGCTACTCGTCGAGCATCCTCGATTGGTGGTGGGATTGGCCCATCAACGTCCCCACGCTCACCGTCGAGACCACCCTCCCCGTCTCGCTCGAGGTGACCTATGCGGACGACGGCGCCGACGGCGGCGGCGGCTTGGTCGACGCGGCGTAGTCGGGCGGCTTGGACCCCGACCCGAACGTGTCGGTGCACTTTTGGAGGCAGCTCGCGAGCGACATGGCCTCGGCGTGCCCGTCCTTGCTCAGGTTGTCGTTGACCGCCACCGCCAGGAACGAATAAAACCCGCACGCAAACTTGCAGATCGACTCGACCGACACGCCGCTCTCCTTGGGCGCCATGGCTCGCTCTTCCCCCGGTTGCGGCGGTTGGTTAACTCATCGCCTTCCACGAAAACGTCATCCCGTGCGAGTACCCAAACGGGGTCATCACGGCGGTGTCGGTGAACGGGCCGTCCCACAGAACCGCGCCGTCGCTGTCCGTGTCGCACAACTTGATGGTGTAGCTCCGGTTGGCCCGGACCTTGGTCACCACCGCGTGCTCGATGGTCCCTCGCTTTTCCCACACCCCTTCCCCCCGGATCCGGCTGCCCACGCTGAACTTGGGCGCCATCGCGAGCATCTCGGTCCGGACGTCGACGGGCAGCTGGGCGCTCCGGTCTAACGCGGCCAGCTCTTCCGGGGTGAACCGGTCCGAGTGGAGCTTCACCAGGCCCCGCGCCACCGTCGGGGCCAGCTGTTGCCCCTGGGCGATGAGCGCCTTGGCGTCGTCCACCAGCCGCTGGGCGCCCGCCTCGATCTTGTCCTCGATTTCGCGCCGCTGGATGTCCATTTCGCGCTGGAACGAGGCGGCCTGCGCGCCGTCCCTCGGAAACGGGTGGCTCGGAACCCGCCCCTTGATCACCTCCATCGCAAACGTCTGTTGGGCCGAGGGCACCGTCCACGACGCCATATTTTCCTTGGGCAATGACAAAAAGTTCATGCCCGTGTCGGCGGCCCTTGCGATCGATGCCCTGAACGGCGTGGCGCGCGACGGGAAACTCCCGTGGTGGGGGACCCCCGAGGGAAAGTGGGACATGCACCACTTTGTCGAGACCACCCGGGGGCACGCGGTGGTCATGGGGCGCGCCACGTGGGAGATGCTCCGGAAGCCGCTCGCCGGACGGCTCAACCTGGTGCTCACCCGCAACCCCGCGTTTATCGCCGAGGGGGCCACGGTGGTGCACACCCCCGACGAGGCCGTCGCGGTCGCCCGCCGCAACGACAAGGAGCTGTGGGTGATTGGCGGGCCGTCGACCTACGACGCGTTTCTGCCCCTAATCACCGCGTGGGTTGTGACCCGGTTCACCAAGTCGTACCGCTGCACGCTGTACTACACCCCGAGGATCGGGAAGAACAATACCGTGACCAAAGTGGTGACGTTTCCGGGGGGCAAGGTGTTGTACATGTCTATTACCTGATCTTGTAAACCGCGTTGACCCGCGGCCCGCCACCGGCGTCGCAGTCGCCGGCGGCCCTTCCGTAGCGCTGGTACTCGCTGGGCGAGTGGGCGCCAAAGCAGGCGGCCTGGCCCGACCCGCCGTTGTAGTCCTGGAGCCCCATGTACGTGTACCCGGCCGCCGACGCCTTGTGGAAACACTCCTGCGGGTACATCGCGCGGCCGCCGATCGCGGTCATGGCGCGGGCCTGCCTGTCCTGCCAACACCCCTGCGGTTCGACCGGGTCCCCCCAACAGTATTTTTTGGCGCTGGCCACCGCCTTGTCCGCGGATTGGGTCACGCTGGCCACGTGCGACGTGAGCTTGTCGATGTTGGTCTGCGCGCGGGCCTTGGTGGCGGTGGCCTGCCCGGCGGACGCTTGCAGGTTGGCGATGCGCTGCTTGACGTTGCTCTCCTGCGCGGCGTACCCCATGTCGATCGACTTGGCAAACGGGTCGACAAAGGTGGGGATCCCCTTGTTGACGAGCGACTCGACCGCTTCGCGCACCACCGACGGCTTCATGGGCATCGTCGTCCGCCACCAGTACACCGAGTCGCGCAACGTCTCGAGGTTGGCGATCATGCGGTTGCAGTTTTCGGCCACTTTCTGCTTCTGCGCGGGCGACAGCTTGAGGGCCGACACGACGCTCTTGGCGGCGTCGACCCCAAAGTGGTGAAAGCCGTCGATCGCCGTGTTGACCATCGCGATCTGATCGTCGGGGGTCGCGTTGACAAACTTGTCGATCGGCGACAACACCTTGGTCTTGGCCACCACCCCCTGCGCCCACGCGCGCTGGGTCTGGATGCCCGCGAGCGAGTGTTGCTGCGCGGCGACCTGCTTCTGGATCTCGGCGACGGTCGCGTCCGCCTTGGCCTGGCGGTCCTTGAGCTTGACCACCGTGGCCCGGGCGCTCGCCAGGCCCTTCTGGACCTTGGTGTACGCGTTTATACTGTCGTGGCACGTCTGGGCGCGCGTCTGTTGCTGCTTGGTGATGTTGGCCCTGACGGTCTTGCACTGGCCGTTTTGGTTGGCGGCGCAAAACTTCTGCGTCGTCTTGATGTTGATCGCCGTCGCCTTGTCCTCAGACCACATGCCTCCGCGCCAGCCGTGGAACGGCACCATGTGCCCCCCGCCCCGCTTGAGCTGACAAATGCGACGGTCGTCCGTCACCTGCCACCCGACGCAGCCGGGGGTCCCGGCGCACATCTTCTGGCAGTCGCACGAGCTCATGTGTTGCGGATGCCCCTTGTACCCACTCTGCGGGTACTGCTTCAACAGCGACCCCGTGTACATGTGGCCGTCCTCGCCGCAGCTGTCGCCGGTGGGTAGGCGCCACGCGTCGGCCCCGGCGCACCCCTGGTTGCAACAGAGCGCCATCTGCCCCTGGTCCATGTTGCCCTGCTTCATCCAGCGCGCGCACTGGGCCGCGACCGCCGCGTCCTGGTTGTCGGCGCCCGCGTCGTGCGCAATCCCCTGGGCCGCGAGCTCGAGCGCCTCGTCGACGGTGAGGGCGCCCGAGTGGACTTTGTTTTCGAGCGTGCTCTTCTGGTTGCCCATCTCAATGGGGTTTTGTTGGTCAACGACACCAGACATTTTGGCCCGCATTTATTACAACGGGCTGAGGACGCAAACCCTTTGCGCCCGGTCACTTGGGATAAAAGCGGGTAGCAACCTTGTTGTCGTGGTCGTCACGGAGTTTGTCGTAGTACGCGAGGACGTCTTCGTCATCGAGCGTGGTCAAACGCTCCTCGTCGACGCCGTACACCCCAACATTCAACAGGAGGTGCCTCTTCGCCGCCGCCGCCCGTTCCGCGACAGGCTTGGCGGCTTCGGCGGCTTCGGCGACCTCAATCTCCTGGTGAGCGCGGTGTCCAAGTTCGCGCATCTTCCGCCTCATCTCCCGCATGACGACGTTGTCGGGCATGACGGTGATCTCCTCCGCCGTGAAGTCCCCCGATCTGGCGAGCACCGCCCGCATTGAGCCAAGATCCATGTCGGCTTGGAAATGACCGTGGTTAGGTTTAACTGGGAAATGGCGGCTGAGTCAGTTAACCACTGACTTACTTGGAAGAGGGCTTGGGCTTGCGCTTGGTCGCCGCCTTCTTCTTGGGGGCGGCCTTTTTCTTCTTGGGGGCCGACTTCTTCTTCTTGGGCGCGGTCACGGCCGCCACCTTGAACGAATCCTTGACCTGAATAAGCTTCCCGTTGGCCACCCCCCGCCGGAGCGCTAGGTTGGTCTGCGCCGCGGTGGCCGCGGTGGGGAGAGCCCCCTTGATCGCGACGCGGCTCACACCCTTGGCCGAACCGGCGACGCGGAGCTTTTCGATGATTTTGATAACGTCGTCGATCTTGACCATTGTTGCTTTTTTTTCGGGTCGGGAGCAGGAATTTCATGTCTCACGCCCGGGCCCCTTTTACGACCCGACTTTTCACCATGGTCTTCCACACGTCGCCTGCCCCGGGGACATCGGCCGAAAAGTTGAGCACGAGCAGCGCATTGTACCGCCCGTCCTTGTTGACCCGCGCGCCGTTGGCCATGCACATGCACTCGTGCTCGGGGTCGCCCATCTCAAAGTCGAGCGGGGCCGGGAAAAAGAAAATCTCCGCGTACCCGACGCCGACGTCGGCCGCCACGAGCTTCACGTACGTGTCGGTCCGGCTCGCCACGTGGCCGACAAGATTGATTTTCTCCGGGGCGGCCCTGGACATCCAGCGGTTGGAAAACACGAGCCTGAACGTGTTGGGGTCGTCGTCGACATCGATCTCGATCGACGTGTGGCCGCAGCTCCCGCCCAACATGTACAAAAACGTCGGCGCCATCCCGCCCGAGTATGTGGCGCAAATTAAATCGATCGCGACCTTGTTAACCACGCCCGCCCGCTCGGGTCACAAACCACGAATCGATGGAGGAAAGTGACGATGGAGTCATGCAAGTGTTGTCGCACGCGGCGGTGGCGGCCACCGTCGCCTACGCCTACATCAACGGCCTCAAGACGGAAGCCGTCGCGGTGGGGGCGGCCTACATCCTCGCCGAGAAAATGAACCAACTCACCGACCGATCGACCTTGTGTTCCGTGGCCGCTGTCGTCCCGGGGATTGTCGGGGCCACCGCGTGCCTGTCCATCCGGAAGATCATTGTTCCGGAGAACGAGTGGCAGTTCACGATGAAGAACTGCGCCCTGTATGGAGCGTCGTACATCTTGCTCAACAACACGCAGGCGTTCACGGCCGGCTCGATCGCGCAATTTGTGGTGCGGACCGTCACCGAGGAGCGCGTCACCGACCTGATGGACGCTGTCAGAGGAGGGGTCAACAAACACGAGCGCCGAATGCGGGAGCGCGTGCGCGACCTCCGGGTCGCCGAGTTTGACCAAAAGTTCCCGCTGTACTGCGCGTCCAGGCCGCCTCCCGCAACGGTGACCGCGATGAACACAGAGTGCTCTGTCTGCCTGGTGAAGATCGACCCCACTCGCGGCCACCGAATCTTGGAGTGCAAGCACGCGTACCACCAAGAGTGCATCGACGAGTGGGCCGTGCATCGCCGGACTTGCCCCCTTTGCAACACGCCCATGTACTCGGACGCGGACGAGGATCCGTTTACCGATGACGACGGCGGGGAATGATTGGTATGGCCGAGGGCCAGGCGCGAAGGGATGGTAAGACGGCCGCCGTCAAAGTCGCCGCCGCCGAAGAGGTGGTGGTGCTCGAAACCCCCATGACGCTGCACACGGTTGCCCGAGTGTAATAAACCCTGCGAAAAGCGTTCATTCTGCGCGTCGACCGCGACCAAAATTATAACCGGAGATCCCGGTTAAAAATCATGTTGATTGTCGGGGTGGACGTCGGGACGAGCAACTCGTGTTGCGTCGCGGCGCACGGCGACAAGAGCCCCGAGGTCGTCCCGTCGGCGGTGTGCATGAACAACTCGACCCCGTCGTACGTCGCCGAGCTCGAGGGGAACAAAGTGTTGATTGGCGACGCCGCGCACGCGGTCGCCGCGAGCCAGCCGGACTGCGCCGTCTACGGGTTCAAGCGGGCTTTCTGTCGCAAGTACACCGACACCGAGCTGTGGCGGTCGGCGATGACCGACTGGCCGTTTGTGGCGGTCGAGCGGCCCGACGGCGGGATCGTGTTCGAGCTGGGCAACAAGATCCGCAAGACCCCCGAGCAGTGCTACCGCCTCATGTTGTTGCACCTGGTGGAGCGCGCGCGCGAGGTGACCGGGGCGGGGCGGGACGTCCGCACCCGGCTCGCCATCACCGTCCCCGCCGACTTCACCCCCGCGCAGCGCGAGCAGGTGATGGCTCTGGCCGCCGGCGCCGCCGACACCGTCGTGTTGGTCAACGAGCCCGTGGCCGCCGCCACCGCGTACATCGCCGACGGCTCGGCCCGAGCGTGCAACAAGGTGTTGGTGTTTGACATGGGGGCGGGCACCACCGACGTGGCGATCCTGGCCCGGCCCGGCGGCGACGACGACCGGTTCGAGATCCGGGCGGTCCGTGGGAACAACGCGCTCGGTGGCGCGCTGTTTGACAACGAGCTGCGCAAGCTGGTCGCCAAGGGGGCCAAGATCCAGGGCCGCGACAAGCTCCGGATGGAAAAGCTGCTCCGGCGGTGCGAGACGGGCAAGCAGCTTCTCACGTCGATGACGTCGGTGACGATCGACGCGCTCGGGACCGACGTGACCGTGTCGCGCGCTCGGTTCAACCAAGCGGTGCGCAAGCACGTCCTGGAGGGAAGCAAGCTGGTCAACGAGGCGCTCGAGGCCGCCAACATGTCGGTGGACGACATCGACCGCGTCTTTGTGGTCGGTGGGGGCAGCCGCCCGCCCGCGGTCGCCAACATGTTGGGCGAAATGTTCGGGACCGACCGCGTGCACACGGCGGGCAACCCGGTGACGTGTGTGGCCATGGGGGCGTGCCTGGTGGCGCAGACGCACGAGCCCGAGCCCGAGCCCGAGCCCGAGCCCGAGCCCGAGGTCGTGCCCAAAGCGCCTTTGCCCAAGCCCAGGCCCAGGCCCGTCGTCGTCCCGACCGCCCCGCAGACCATTGGGGTCCAGACGCTCGGTGGAAAGATGACGCCCATCATCACCCGGGGGGCCCGGCTTCCGGCCACCAAGACCATCACGCTGTACCCCAAAACAAACCACCAGCGGGGGGCGGTGATCCAACTGTACTCGGGGGAAAAGGAGACGTGCGCGCAAAACGCCCACCTCGCCGACATTGCGATGCGCGGGTTGCCCGTGGGGCGTCCCAAGATCCACGTGACGATCTCGGTCGACGCGATGGAAATGATGCGGGCCACCACTTTGGCGGCGGGCCAAAAGCGGTCGGTCGAGACCAAATTATCCTGGCGGCTGTGAAAAAAACAAAGCCAATGGGTGCGGGACAGTCGTCAACTTTGCCTTCGGCGCCGAACTGCCCGTCGTGCCCGGATTGCCCGCCGTGCCCGGCGTGTCCGACCTTCCTGATCGGCGATGTGCGCGACGAGAAGACGCTGATCGCGATCGCCACCCCGCTGGTCAAGGTGTTGTGGCGGAACACCGATGCCGCCAGCCTGTCGCTCTTCGACGTCATCAAGGCGGTGGGGCTCCGGATGCTCTCGCCGATCCCGCCCATCGGGGTCCCCGACCTCGACACCGCCGGGATCACCTCGGCGATCAACGCACTCCCCGCCGACATGACGGTGGGGACCCTCATCATGTTTGTTCCGTTCAAGTTCAGCTCGAACATCAAGATGGACCACACGGTGACGCTTCCGCTTGGCGGGGCCAACGCTATCCTCGACATCCGGAGGCAGCTCGCGGCGCTCTCGGTGTTCCAGGTGCACGACCCCAAGGGAGTCCCCAAGCCCGTGACCACCGCCGGCCCCTCTGCGTCCGGGACCGGGGTCAACCTCGGGTGCTACTGGGACGGCGGGCACGCCAACCAGCCCAACTTTCGGGCGGTGCCCACCCTCGCCCCAGGCGGGGACGTCAGGTCGGTCCAGGAGTGCGCCGACCGGGCCCGCAAGGCCGGAAAGTCGGTGTACGGCCTCCAGGCCGGCGGACAGTGCTTTGTGGGCGACGACGTCGCCCGCGCCACCAAG
>Ga0180432_10001555_pt1 | contig 36141 bp, 36 predicted proteins | sample SS_ome_10_FD_132414 | JGI IMG/M metagenome (GOLD analysis project Ga0180432, IMG submission 132414) | Hypersaline lake sediment archaeal communities from the Salton Sea, California, USA - SS_1_MS_2 metaG | ecosystem: Environmental > Aquatic > Non-marine Saline and Alkaline > Hypersaline >... | reverse complement strand
TTTCTTGAGTATTGTGCATAAAGGAAAGATTCCTATTCTTATTCCTGAATCTTTGATTGCTTATCATGAAATCTATAAGGAAAATGCAGATTACTTGGAGTATTTGGTTGCGCTTCAGGCAGGCAGAATCATATATGGCAGTGCAGCATTGACTCTTGATGATTTTATAGGTTATCATGCTCGTTTATGCAAAGAAGGTTTTATTAAACAGGATTATGCTCTTTGGAATGTTGAAGATTTTTTTAATTCTTTTTCGCACAGAGTATCTTTAGCAAAGAATATTTTAGAGATTATTGAAAGCGCAAGGGTTAATGCAGGTCTTAAGCGGGATTATCTTGGTTTTAAGCAGATTCTTGATAAGGTCGTTCCGATTGAGTTTAATAAATTGCTTGATGGGTTTAAGGTTATGCCAAAGCAGGCGTTAGATAATACTGTTTTGACTTTGCTTCAATACAAGCTTTTGTTGGGTTATCTTCCAGAGCATAAAATTAAGCCAAAGCAGGGCGAGCATAATACGATTCGTGCTGCTAAAAAAAAAGGAATAATTATCAAGCCTTTTGCTGAGCGTGTTAAAAATTTGCTTGATGTTTGTTATGATTGTGCTTCTGTCATATTAAATAGGGGGGCAGATTTAGGTGATTCTTTTATCGCAGCTAAACAAGTTCACGAACTTATTTTTAAGAATACAAAAGATTTAAAAGACCATAGCAGTGCTGTTTCTCCTAAAAAACTTAAGGGTTTAAGGGGCTTTGATAAAAAAGAGTATATGATTATCGAATCAGATCTGAGCGAGTTAAGTATTTTCAAGAATAAATCATTCCAGTCTAAAAAAGAAAAAACAACTAGTTTTGCTTATCACGAATGGGACTCTATACATAAAAGATTTATCAAAAATTTTATTGTTTTTGAAGATACATTAAGATTATCTAAAAAATCAAGAAAACTTAATCCTGATGCGAACATTGTTCAAAAGCTTAACAAGGAGTTTAGTTTGATTAAACAAAGCGGCAGGTCTATTTTGAAAAAGCAGCGTTCTGGAGAGATTGATTATGAGAGTTTTGTTGAATACAAGCAGGATATTGCAGCAGGAGTCACTCCTGATGAAAGGGTGTATAAGAAAGTATTGAACAAATCAAGGGATGTTGCTGTTCTTGTGCTTATTGATATGAGCGGTTCAACAAATCAATGGATTGATGAAGAAACTCAGCTCATGGATATTATTGCAGAGTCTGTTTATTATTTGAGTTGTGGAGCCAGCCAGTTAGATGATTTAGTTGGTGTTTTTGGTTATTCTACTTTTTCAAGAGCAAGAACTGAATTTTACACAATTGCAGATTTTGGCGATGCTTGCCCGCATAATATTAATTTTTTGTATGCTCTTTCAAGGCTGGAAGGCAGAAAACAGAATCATGATGGTTCTGCAATAAGGCATGCTGCTAAAAAATTGATTGATACTGATAGGAAAGACAAGCTTTTGATTCACATAAGTGATGGAGAGCCAGAAGTTTATTTGCGCCAAAAAGACTTATACGGTAGTGAAAAAAAGCTTCCTGCTTATAGGGGGGAATATGCCTGGAATGATGTAAGAAAAGCTTTGTCCGAGTGCCGCGCTCAGGGTATTCTTCCTGTCTGCATTCGTGTGAATGATCAAAAAGCAGAGAATCTTGAAAAAGCGTATGGCTCTCATTACCGTCTGCTTTCTAATCCTTTTGATTTGCAAAAAGTTCTTTGCAATACTTATAAGGATTTGATTTCTTAAGTCTTTTGCTTTGTATTAGCTTAATATAATTAACTTTTCAAAACATTTTTAAACCATTACTAGTTCTCTTGTGCTATTATGGTGAATACGCAATACTCTAAAGAGACAGAGGAAGAAATCCTCAAATATTGGGAAGCTAATGATATTTACCAGAAGGTTAAGGATAAGAATCAAGGAAAAGAAAAATTCTATTTCCTGCAAGGACCTCCATACACATCAGGACGTTTACACATTGCTCACGCATGGAACAATTCTGCAAAAGATATTGTGTTAAGATTCAAGCGTATGCGCGGTTTAGATGTATGGGACAGAGCAGGATATGACATGCACGGTCTTCCAACAGAAAATGCAGTTATGAAAAAGCTGAATCTCAAGACTAAAGAAGAGATTGCAGAGTATGGCGTTGACAAATTCATAAAAGAATGCATCAAATTCTCTAGTGATAATGCTTTGTTAATGGACAAAGATTTGTGGAGAATGGGCGTCTGGATGGATTATGATAAAGCATACTGGCCTATTAAAAAACACTACATCGAAGGTGAATGGTGGCTTATCAAAAAAGCATTCACAGACAAAAGATTATACAAAGGTAAGAAAGTTATGACTTGGTGTGCCTCTTGCGAAACTGCACTGGCAAAACACGAGTTAGAATATGAAACAGATAATGACAATTCTATTTTCCTAAAATTCCAGGTAGATAAAAATCCGCATGAATATTTAATCATTTGGACAACTACTCCTTGGACTATTCCTTTTAATTTAGCTATCATGGTTAATCCTGAATTAGATTATGTTAAAGCAGAGGTTGAAGGAGAGATTTGGATTGTCTCCAAAGCACTGGTTAATGTATTAATCAAAGGTTTGACTGGCAAAGATTACAAAATTATTGAAGAATTCAAAGGCGATAAGCTCAAGGGTATGAAATATCATCACCCTATGATTGACGAAATCCCTAGTCTGCAGGAAGTAAAAAGAAATCACGAAAACACGCATTCAGTTATCATGAGTACTGAGTATGTTGATGTTACTGCAGGTTCTGGTCTTGTTCACTGTGCTCCTGGTTGCGGTCCTGAAGATCAGCAGGTTGGCGAAGCATATGGTCTTCCAGCATATAATAACTTGAATGGAAGGGGTATGTTTGAAAACATGGGCCCTTATGACGGCAAGATTGCAAAAGTTGATGATAAATATTTTATTCAAAAATTAAAAGACCTGGGTGTCTTGATTGAACAGACCCCTGTCGAGCACGAATATGCTCATTGCTGGCGGTGTCATAAGCCAGTTGTTTTCAGAGCAACACCTCAATGGTTCATGAAAGTAGAGGACTTAAGAGAAAAACTGATTGAAGAAAACAAGGATTGTTTATGGGTGCCTGAAAGCTTGAGCAAAAGATATGACAACTGGATAGATAATTTAAAAGATAATTCTATCACTAGACAGCGTTATTGGGGCTGTCCAGTTCCTATTTGGGAATGTAAAAAATGTGGAAATGTAACAGTAATAGAATCTGCAGAAGAACTTAAATCCAAAGCAGTAGAAGAAAATGTTCCAGAAGATTTGCATCGTCCATGGATTGATGATGTTAAAATCAAATGCAAGTGCGGCGAAGAAGTCAGCAGAATTCCTGATGTAATTGATGTCTGGATTGATTCTGGCACAGCATCATGGAATTGCTTAGAATACCCTCAAAATAAAGAGTTTTTTGATAAATTATGGCCTGCAGATTTCATTCTAGAAGCTACAGAGCAGGTAAGATTATGGTACAGTATGCTTAATATTTGTTCTGTAATCGCATTTGACAAAAAATGCTATGACGCAGTCTATTCGCACGGAATGATTCTAGATTGGCACGGCACTAAAATGAGTAAGTCACTAGGAAATATTGTTTCTCCGTATGAAGTTATTGACAAGCACAGTGCAGATGTATTAAGATACTACATGAATGAGATTGCTGCAGGAGAAAACATCAACTTCAATTGGGAAAGTGTCAAGATTAAGCACAGAAACCTGACTGTTTTATGGAATGTTCATAATTTAATCTTAAATCTATCCAAAGAATTAGGCGTTAATCCAGATACCTTAAAGGTAGACGACAAATTGCTTGCTATCGAAGAAAGATTCATCTTATCTAGATTAAACACCACCATAAAAACAGTAACTGCTTTATTTGAAAACTATAAGATTGATCAGACAATCACACATATTGAAAAGCTATTCTTGGATTTAAGCAGAGTTTATATTCAGTTAGTCAGGGAAAAGTCTTCTATTGGAACTCCTGAAGAAAAAGAAGTCGTGTTGCACACACTATACACTGTCTTGTTTGAGACAATGAAAATGTTTAATGTAATCGCGCCTTTCATTTCTGAAAAAATGTACCTTGATTTCAAAGAAGCTTTTGAATTACCAGAAGAATCTATTAATTTGCTTCACTGGCCAGATGATGAAGAAGAATGGATTGACGAAGATATCGAGACTAACATGAATACTGCATTCACAGTTATTCAAGCTATTTTGTGTGCCCGGGAAAAAGCAGGTCTTGGCGTAAGATGGCCTGTCAAGTCAGTTGAAATTGTCACAAAAGATGAAAATGTCAAATTGGCTGCTGAAACAATGGATGCAATTATTATGAGACAGACTAATGTCAAGGAAATTAATGTTCATACCGAGCTTCCTGTTATCAAGCAGACAGTTAAGTTGAATATTGCAGAATTAGGCAAGTCTTTTGGAGACATGGCCCCTAAAATCATAGCAAAGTTCAGTGATGAAAGCCCTAAAAAGATTCTAGATAATCTTGCAAAGAAAAGCAAAGTAGATATCAATGTTGAAGCGCAAAAAATAACTCTGCTGCCAGAACACATAATCATCCACAGAGATGTCCCTGAAAATCTTATTGAAGTTGAAACAAAGGGCGGATTTATTTACCTTGACAAGACTAGAACAGACGAGCTTGATGCAGAAGGATATGCAAGAGAAGCTATGCGAAGGATTCAATCTGCAAGGAAAAAAGCAGGCCTGCAAAAAATGGATACTATTACATTATATGTTAAAGCTAATGAGGATTTAACAAAGATGCTTGATCCTTGGACAGCACAAATAAAAGAAAAAGTTGGTGCTGCAAGTATTAAGATTGGTTCTGATTCTCCTGCTAAAAAAATGGAGTTTGAAGCCCAAGATAACATCAAAGGAAAAGTAATAGATATTTTCTTTGACAAAGTTTAAATTACCGCCTAACCATCATTCTTTTACAATATATACTTTACAAGATAATAATGTTTAAAAACAAACACCTTTGTTTTTAAAGCTCAGAGGTGAGTGAGTGAATATAACAAACGCATTAGTGATATTTAGTGTTGCAGTTGACCACATAAAGATAATTGCATCAAACAAGAAACAACTAGAGGCAAGAATCAAAAAACAAAGAGAAGGAATTGGCTTATTAATGACTATTCTAATATTAGTTGGCACAATAGCACTCATTGGAATGGCTTTGATGTTCTAGAACTACAATAATTCTTTTGTTGCATAATCTGTAGCTATTAATATAGCAACGCCAACAAATACAGAAACCCATAGGCCAAGTACATATTGATCTGGAAAAAGATAGACATCTAGCAGACCCCAAACTCCTCTCCATAAGGATATTACTGCAAAACCAATTACAAATGCGAATATCAATTGGTTTATTGGCTTGAACTTTTTGACTCTATATATCATATACTATTCACAAATCATAACCTATTTAAATCTTTTTACGTACTCATAAATAGTAGAAATCTGGCAAAATACCCTTAAAAAAAAAGAAAAATATATAAATCAGTTCTTAAAACTTTTAAGCAGATGAAAAAAATACTATTATACACTATGATGGCAATTTTGCTGCTCTCTTTGACTTATGCAGATTGCTACGACTCTGATGACGGTCCAAAAAATCTGGACACCCCTGCAAGATATCTAGGAATCGATGGTTTTGTCACAGAAGGAAATAATACCTACTATGATGTCTGCGTAACCCGAAACAATGGTGTTGAGATTAATAGCAGTAATTGGGTAAGAGAATATTACTGCGATAATAATCAAATGGAATACAGGGATTATTTTTGCCCAACATACTATTACACAGAATGCTTAACAGTTCACAAGGCTGCTGCCTGTGATGATTACAGAGGACCTTCTGATTATAACGAGACTTCTGCAAACACAACTTCAACTACTAACACAACAAATACAACAAGCACAACTACTCAAACAAATACAACAAGCAATACAACCACATCAATTAATTGCGGTGATAAAAAAGTAGAATTAGGCGAAAAATGTGACCCTCCTGGAAAGAATTGTTACACTGACGCATTTCAAGAAGGCATCTGTGATTTTTCCTGCAGTTGCGATTCCTCTATGACTAGAGATATGTTCAACAGACTGAATCAAACTCTTACTGAAGAAAAAGAAGAAGAAGTAAATGACAGTTCTATAATCACATTCACAGTAAATGATACAAAAGATAGCACGACAAACATAATTTCTGAAAACAGCACCCCTCAAATAACCGGCGCGCTTGTTTCAGACCCTATTGACGATATGATCAAAGAGGCTAAAGAGCCCCCTAAAGACTTTTCAGATAGCTTTGGAATTAAGATTACTTCTGCTGTGACAAGTGCAGTAATGAGCGTCTGGAATTTAATTATGAATTTAATTGGAGGATAAAAATGAAATTTAAGGAAACAAATTTAAGAAAATTTGCTCTACCAATATTATTGATTATATTACTGAGCGCAGTCGCAAGCGCACAGGTTCTTGTATCTGTAGACGAAAAAACAGTCTGCGGCGATGGTGTCAGAGAAGGCCACGAAATGTGCGAACCAGATACTGACCAGGATTTATGTGAAGAAGCTGGAAAGATTCTAGGTATTGTAATGGTTTGCGATGAAAGAGACTGCGGCTGTCTCCCTAAAAGAATGGATTGCGGCAATGAGATTAGAGAAGGTGCAGAGTATTGTGATCCTGGAGAAAAAGAAGACAGAGAATCAAATGACTTTTGCACTGAATTAGGAGAAGTATTCAATGAAACTTTTACCTGTGATGAAAGTTCTTGCTTGTGTGTTCCAGAACACGCGTTTGGTGCCCCAAAACCAGGCATCTGCGGCGATGGAAATATAACAGGCATTGAACAATGTGAAAAAGCAGAGGATTGCAGAGCAGATCAAAATTGCAAGAACTGCACATGTGTTCTTAAAGAGCATGTTGATGTTGAAAAAGTTCTGAAAGAATTAGAAGAAAATGAAACTAAAACTATAGACGCAACTTCCACAAAACCTGTGAAAAAAGGTTTTGATTACAAAGATCTTGCAGGCACAATTCTTCCAGCGTTCTTGCAGGAAGAGTTTGAAGAAGAAAAAGTCAATGTTTATGTTGAATTACAGAACGGTTCTTCACAACTTATTGGTGTCACAACACAGCACAACGTGATTCAGGAAGTTATTGATGGGAAAGTAGACAGCGCAACTTTTGATGCCTTTGTTAAAGAAGATAAGGCAAAGCAGATTATTGCTTCTGAAAATCGGGCAGATGCACTGCAAAAAGCTATTGAAGAAGGTGAAGTTACATACAAACCAAGAGGCTTTTTTGCAAAAATTTGGCACTGGATTGCTGGAATATTCAAATGAAAAGACAGATTGTCGCAAAAGAGGTTCCTTTAGCAGAGATTACTTTGCGAAAATACGAAAAACCATACAATCTTAAAGATCGGGACTTGGTTAAAAAGCTCTGTCTTAGTATTGGTCTGCTTCAACCAGGTGATTCCAGGGATGTTGTTGTTGATGTTTTTAGTGTTCTGTTAAAAAATGACGCACTTACCAGTTTAGAAGTAGAGGAAAAAGTGATTGCATCAAGAAAAAGCAAAAAGCTTCCACCTATTGGTATTGCATCATCTAACATCAGACGCCACCTGAAGCGGTTAAAAGACATGTTTTTGATAGAAAATAAAGGAAATTCCTACAGAATCACAGAAAATGCAAAATTATCAGAAATATTTACAGAAAAGATTGAACAGTATTATTTGAAAACAATTTCAGAAAGAGTAAAAGAATATTTTGAAGCGCTGGATGGGGAATGAATAAATATGGTATATGTAAAAAAAATATTTGCAAAACAGATAGAATCAAGTAGTGCCTTAGGAGATCTGACAGTACCGAGCGAGAATTATCTTGATAAAGAATTATATTATACAAATAAAGATGGAATATATGTAAAAAAAGAAGGCCTGACTATAGAGGGCATGCTCAGCACGCACAGAATCGCAGAAAGAAGACATTCTGCAAAAGACATAACAGTTCGACATCTTGCAACAAGAGCAGTCGAAGGATTAAATATTCGGCCAGATGTTCTTATTGTCGCTCATAACGAATGGCCAACTCCCATCCCGGCTATTGCAGGCATTGCACAATACCTTTGCGAATATGGCACTGCCCCATTTTGCGATATAATCGCTAATGATAATTTGCCAGGCCCAGTAATTGCAGAAGCTCTTGTTAATTCTGATAAATATACACGTGTTGTTTATGCAAATTCTCCAGATATTTCCAAGATGAGGACTGAAAAATTATTTAATGTTGATAAATTCAAAGATAGTGCAAAAGTGTTTCAAAAAAGACAAAAACCAATTGACATTAAAAACATAGATCCTGCATCAATTGATTTTATTATTGTTGACCACAAGGATTTTTTTGAGTCTAGATCTGATATGGTCAAGGCAAATCTAGGTTGGGCAGATATCCAGACATTAGATGTTATTGCCTGCTGTCCAGGTTATGTAATGGCAGTTGATATTGCTGATGCATTAATTAAAACAAAAACATTTGAGACAGTTACCTGCGTCGGTGCTGAAACCATGGAAAAGATGGCAGACCCGCGTCATTTAGATCACTGCCTGTATGGTTCTGCTGCAGGCGCTACGACTTATCAAGCAAGCAGTGAACCAGGAATTATTTGTTCTCACAGCAAGGGTTTTGGGAATTTATGGGAATATTTAAAATGGGGTCCGGGAATTCCGCTTGAAGATGGCTCCCCTACTGGCCCATATATGATTATGAAAGGACCTCAGCTATATCGTTTTGTTAAAAGAACACTGCCTAAAATTTTAAACGAGCTTATGGAAAAATCCAATAATGTCTCTAATTCATATCTTGCTCCGATTGGTCTTGCAGCAATTCTTCTTATACTCCATCAAATGAATGGCAGATTAATAGAAGACCTTGCTTGCGGCATTGGCAAAATACCTGTTACAATGAAACAACTTAAATTTATGCAGATTCCAGAAGAAGCAAAAACATTTATTGATCAGCAGGTTCCTATGTCTGTTCAAATGTTAGGCAACTCTTCTTCTGCATCAATTCCAACTCTAGAAGATCGCGCAAGAAAAAGTATTATTCGCAGTAGATTTTCTGGTAAATCATTTGAAGATAAGCTTAAAATTGGTTCTGGCACAAATGTAATTAAAATGGGTGCTGGCGCAGGCTTTATCATGGGAGGATATAGAGAAATACTATAAAAAAATGGTGATTTATTATCCAAGAGAGGATTCATATTTACTAGAAAAGCATGTAAAAAGGCTTGCTATTGGCAGTGTTCTCGATGTAGGTACTGGTACAGGCATTCAAGCTTTAGCAGCCGCATCTAATAAACGTGTAAAAAAAGTTCTTGCTATTGATATCAATAAAGCTTCTGTCGAATACTGTAAAAAGAAATCAAAGCACAAGAAAATAAAATACAAAATAAGCGATTTATTTAGCAAAGTTCCTAAGCAAAAGTTTGACACAATTATTTTCAACCCGCCATACCTTCCGCAAGAAAGCAAAAGAAGAGACATAACAACAGAGGGTGGCAAAAAAGGCCATGAAATAATTGAAAAGTTTCTCAAAAAAGCAGGCAATTACCTGACACCTAATGGAAACATTCTGCTTTTATTTTCTTCTTTGACAAACAGGCACATGGTTGAGCATTTGCTTAAGGCAAAAATGCTTGATTTTAAGATGATTGACTCAATTCACTATTTTTTTGAAGAATTATATGTTTACAACATAATCAAATCTCCACTACTAAAAGAGCTGGAGAAAAAAGGCGTCACAAATATTGACTACCTGGCCCAAGGAAAGCGGGGAATTGTCTACACAGGCAAATACAAAAAGAAAAACATTGCAATAAAAACAAAAAAGCCAGCGAGCGAAGCAATAGGAAGAATAAAAAATGAAATAAATTTTCTAAAACTGCTCAACAAACACAAAATAGGACCTACTTTACTGATGCACGGCAAGAATTGGCTTGCATACACCTTTATTCCTGGACAATTTATCAAAGATTGGCTCCCTAAAGCAAAGAAAACAGAAATCAAGCGTGTCTTAAAGTCTGTTTTCAACAAATGCTTTAAGATGGATCAATTAAAAATAAACAAAGAAGAGATGCATCACCCCCTAAAACACGTAATTATTGGAAAATCTATCAAGATGATTGATTTTGAGCGTGCAAGAAAAACCAAAGACCCTAAAAACGTCTCTCAATTCTGCCAGTTTGTCATGTCTTTAAAGTATGTCTTAAGCAAAAAAGGAATTAAAATAGATAAAAAGAAAATTATCAATCTAGCAAAGATTTACAAAAAAAATCTGAATTCTGCCTCTTTTAAAGCAATTTTAAAAGAGTTAACCTTATAAACAACAAAAATATATAGTATAATATGGATTTAAAAAAGCGTATTGAAAGGTTTATGAAACGGCTTCCTATCATTGGTTCGCTCAAACTCAAGCTTGCAGAACAAACGCGATTGAATAAGAATTCTGAACGATTTATTCTAAATATGATGCAGGCACGAACAAAATTAAAAGAAGAAAACGCTAAGTTAGAGAGCATTGTTTCAGACCAATCAGTTGAAAATAAAACTCTTAAAAAAAGCAGGGAATTCGATAAAAATCAGATGATTGCATTTAATAGAAATATAGCAGATAAGCATGCAGAACTTCGTCAAACAGAGCAAGAATTGACAAATGCTAAAAGAGAGCTTGAATTCATGGCAGAACACGCAACATACCGGCTTGACCAGCATGAAAATCATAAAGCAAAATATCAAGAACTTCAGCGAATGTATAAAGATGCACAAACAAAAATTAAAGAATTAGAAGCAAAAGTTGAAAAAGCAAAAAAAGGTTTTGCAACGTTTGAAACATTTAAAGGTCTTACACAAAAAGAATACTGGGCTCTGCATAAAAAACATGCAGATTTAGAGGAAAAACACTCTGCATTAATGCTATTGTTTGCAAGCAATGCAAAAGCATTTGAAGAAGACCATTTGGCTTTAAGTAAAACAGAAAGAGCTAAAGATAGAGCAAAAGTAAAAATTGCTTCTGTATTAAATATTGCAAAAGCTTACAAGCACGGTCCAGCAGGATATGTTGATACTTTTCTCCCAAAAACAGTTGAAGAATTAGGTTTAAGTGTTCTTTTGCTTGATGAACAAGGTACTATTTTTTATTCAACACCTGAAGCTGCAAAAGAATTGCATAAACGTGGTGATGATTTGATTGGCAAGAATTTTAATGCAGTTTTTGATGCTGCCAGCTTAGATTGGTTACTGGATATAGGTCCTACATATCCACTAGGCGCAAAAGATGCTGCTGAAAAAGTTTGTGCAAAGATTGCAGAGATTCCTGCAGGTTATATTCCTGGAAACAAGAACATGCGGACAATATACGCAATATCTTTAGAACGAGGAGACACTCCTGGCAGAATTGAGCGCCGTAGAACAGAAAGATTAGCAGCACCATATGCCATTACACAAGGTTATCAGCAGGAAGTTGCAGTAGCAATGAGTTCTGCTGCACAAAGAACAAATCAGGCAGTTTATCTGGATTTAAGCAATACAGAATCTGTTGAACCAGAATTCATCGATTGGCTCACTAAAGTTAATTCATCTCCAAACGAGGGCGATGGAAAGATTTTTGCTTGCTACCCCTCTCCCGAAATTGCACAACAATTACGCCAGCATAATTTTTCTGAAGATTATATTCACAAACCTAAAAAGAAAAAACCAATAAAAGTCCCGCAAAATGTTTTCAGCGGAATACTGGCACTAAAACCATCACCTGCTTAATTATATTCCTTCTAACAATCTAGTTCCAAAGCCAGAATAAAATCCTGCTTTAATTATCTTTTTGCTGGCTTCATTAGCAGGATACGGTATTTTACACCAAACAACTCTATTTTCATACACAATCATATAACTTGCTCTTGGATCATGATCTCTTGGCTGTCCCACTGAGCCAGGGTTTAGCAGATAAACAAATTCTGGATGTAAAGGCAATTCAAATGCGCTTTTTGCATTTTTTCTTCCAGACCTTTGCAAATTCTTTGTTATAATTACTGCTTGAATCTTGTCAGTATTTATTTTTTCATTTTTAGGGTATGCAATAAAATTCGCTAAGTGACTATGCCCCATTATCCCCACATCTTTGCCCAGTAATTGCACTGCAGCCAATGCATACGCTCCTGGCCGGGCATGTTTATACTGTAGAACTGTGTGCACTAATCCATTTTTTTCAATTGTTTCTGCCTCTTCTGAAAAATAATCTTTTGCAGTTACAACATAATCCGCATAACTTGCCAATTCCTGTCCTTTTTCTTGTCTTTTGTAATCATACGCATCTGTACCAGGACTCTGATGTGAAAGTATCGCATTCTCTGTGATGATTTCTAATGGCAGGTTTGCAAGAAATCGTTTATGTTTGTCTTGCAAATCAGCATTATGCGCAAGTACAGTAGCATATGCCAGTGGTGTCGGCGGCCCCCTAAACAAGCTTCCAAAATCTCTCTGTTGGTCTACTGGATTTCTTTTCTGTCTCCACCAACTTATAAGACCTTTGCTTTCTTTTTTTAAGTTATGAAAAAATATGTTAACTAAGTATGCATCATGATTTCCCATTACAGATTTACAATACTTACTGGTTAATGCACAGCATGCAGCAGGATCTGCACCATAACCTACTATATCGCCTATACAAAATATCTCAGTTATTCCTTTTTCAGAAATATCTTCTAGAACAGCTTCAGTTGCTTCTTTATTTGAGTGTATATCGGATATGACGGCATATACCATTGTGTTTCTGCCATCACCTCTTCAAAGAAAGGAAAAAAGTTAAATACGTTTTTTCTTTGTTTTCTTTATCTCTTTATCAAGTTTCAGTTTATCAAGTAATTCCTTGTATCTGTTTCTGATTGTAACTTCTGTAACACCTGCAACATCTGCCACTTCTCTCTGTGTTCTTTTTTCTCCATGTATCAATGCAGATACATAAAGTGATGCTGCTGCGATTCCAGTAGGTCCTCTTCCAGATGTAAGTTCTGCTTGTTGTGCTTTCTCTAGTATCTCTACTGCTTTACTCTGTGATTCTGCAGATAATTTCAAAGAACTTGCAAATCTTGCAATGTAATCTGCAGGATTGCTTGGTAGAATATTAATTCCTAGCTCTCTCGTAACAAATCTATATGTTCTTCCGATTTCTTTTTTCTCTATGCCTGATGCTTCTGATAGTTCATCTAGTGTTCTTGGAACTTCATGTCTTCTGCATGCCGCATAAAGTGCTCCAGAAACAACTGATTCCATAGAACGACCGCGAACTAGGCCTCTCTGTACTGCTTGCGTGTATATCATTGCAGCTTCTTCCTCTACCATCTTTGGCAGTTTTAAGAAAGAACTTACTCTTTTCAGTTCTGCTAATGCTAATTTTAAATTTCTTTCAATTGCTGTTGAGATTCGGTATTGCCATTTTCGTAATCTAAAGAATTTATTTCTGCTTTTGCTTCCAAGCTGGAATAGGTCTGCTTTTCTTCCTACCTCTGTTCCAAGGCCTTGGTCAAACTGTGTATAGGTCATTGGAGCGCCAGTTCTTCTTCCAGATGGTCTGCCGCCGCCGTCTGATTCAAATTCGCGCCAATCTTTCCCAAATTCTACCATCTTATCTTCAATAACAAGACCGCAGTCTTTACAAATGATTTCGCCTTTTTCACGATTTACAAATAGATTTATTCCACCACATTCTGGGCAATTTTTTACATAGTACATTGGCACATCCCCCTGATTAAATGATAAATGTGAGATACCTAACCCCCGTATTGATATCTAAAAATATATACCTCACCACAATTAAGTTTATATACGAAAGGCAATGGTGATATATAAATGTTTGCCTTTTTACAGAAGGTTTTTAAGCTTTTTGTAACCACTTTTTGTATTTTTTATATAAAATTTAGAATAAGTTATTTAAACTCATGTCAGGAGCTTAGCCTTTTCTTTTTCTAACTTTGCAATTTCTGCATTTATGCGTGCTTGCTCTTTATGTTGATCTTCAATGCTTTGATTTACTCCGCGAAGCTCTGCTCGTGCCAAATCTGTAGCTTCTTTGCTTGCTTTCATATCTCCAGCTTCATGCAATTCCTTTGATTTTTTCACAGATTTAGTTAATATTTCTCTTCTTGCGTCTTCTAATTGTTCAATCTTATCAGGAATCTTAACTAATCGCGCTTTAAGTTCTTCAATTTTTGCATTAAGTGCGGTCATCGCTGTTTTTCGTTCAGTATCTTTGCTCATAAAATACCCCAAGAATACAGATTTATTTAAGCTTTTCCATCAGTAACTTTTAAAAACCCTAGACCTTTCTGCCTATATATGCCACCGTCGCATAACCTGGTATTGCGCGGATTCTAATCCTCCGAAGGGTTAGGAGCGTAAGCCTTGAGTGATTTTTTCACAAAGGATTCCAGGCGAGCCCGTTTCCTTCGGGATATCCCGGTTCAAATCCGGGCGGTGGCGTTTTATTTTTTTTAGACGGTTATTAAGATAACATTTTTATACTAGTTTATTAATAATACGTCAGGAATGCCTTGTTTTTATATATAAAGAAGGAATTCCTGAGCGTGCTCAAGAACCATTCAGATGGTTCTTGACATTGAAAAAAAGAGGATAATATGAGCCAGTTAATAGCAGATATAGGGATAATACTAATTGTAGCAACGGTTCTTGCAATTATTGCTAGATTTCTTAAGCAGCCTATTGTATTAGGGTATATGATTGCAGGACTTGTTATTGGTCCTATCGGTCTAGGATGGGTTGCGAATCATGATGTTATTGCAACTTTATCTGAAATTGGTATTGCATTCTTATTATTCATCGTAGGTTTAGAGCTGGATGTCAGAAAACTAAAACACTTAGGCGCAGTTTCATTAATAGTTGGTTTAGGTCAGGTAGTATTAACATTTATTGCAGGTTATTTATTAGCAATTTTGTTAGGCATGCCTTCAACGTATGCTTTCTATGTAAGTATTGCGTTGACATTAAGCAGTACTGTTATCATAGTAAAATTACTTTCAGATAAAAACGAAATTAACGCACTGCATGGAAGAATCGCAGTAGGTGTTCTGTTAGTACAAGACTTCATAGCTGTCCTCATTCTTGCAATCATGGCTAACTCAGGCAACATCAGCACTGCAGGCATAATGAGTAATTTAATTATCGCAATTGGTTTTTTTGCAGTCTCAATTGTTATGGGAACCTTCTTACTAAAATACATATTCAAGCCTATTGCAAAATCAACTGAACTACTTTTCCTAGGCGCAGTCTCTTGGTGTTTTGCATATGCATTAGTGAGCCAATGGCTTGGCTTTTCTATGGCAATCGGTGCATTTCTTGCAGGAATAAGCTTAGCGCCATTACCATACCATATAGAAATCGCCTCAAGAATTAAATCTTTAAGGGATTTTTTTGCAACAATCTTTTTCGTCACACTAGGCATGCAGATTGTCTTGACAGGTATTCAATCTCTATTGTGGCCAATCATCTTACTCTCCTTATTCGTACTAATCTGCAATCCATTAATCGTCATTTTCTTGATGTCTATAATGGGCTTTAAATCAAGGCCTTCTTTTTTAACAGGAGTGTCTTTAGCTCAAATCAGTGAATTCTCACTGATAATGATGGCAACAGGCTATGCTCTAGGTATTTTCCCGCAAACTTTAGTTTCAATGATAGCTATTATTGCAGTCATTACATTTACAATATCATCTTACCTAATAACTTATGATGAAAAACTATATAGAATATTCAAGAAACTCTTAAAACCATTTGAATCACTATCAATAAAAGGATTTGATTTAGAATATCTGCCTGAAAAAGAATTAGATTACAAAATTATTCTTTGCGGTTGTGACAGAATTGGCCAGGCAATACTAGAATCTTCAAAAAAACTAGAGAAAAGCATACTAATAATTGATTTCAATCCTGAACGAATAAAAACCTTGATGAAAGAAAAACTGCACTGCATTTATGGCGATATAGGCGATGTTGAGATAATGAGCAGATTAAATTTCAAAAAAGCAGAAATGGTAATATCAACTATTCCAGATTATGATGACAATATTATGCTTACTCGAAAAGCAAAAAATGCAAACAAGAAAACTGTTGTTATAGTAACTGCCGAAGACATTGATGATGCACTGGAATTATACAATGCTGGCGCAGATTATGTAATCTTACCGCACATGCTGGGCGGAGAACATATATCTGTATTGCTTCAAGAGACTGCACAAGATATTGGAAAATTAATAAAAACAAAAAGGCACAGTGTTGCTAAATTAAAAAAACGGTGGGCTAAAAAGAATGGACATTAAACAAAAGAAAGCAAAAGCAAATACTATGTTTCCTTGTATGCAAATTGGCAAGTCTGGCATCACGCAAGGATTGATACGAGAATTACAAAAGCAGTTAAAGATTAAAAAACTCATTAAGATAAAATTAATGAAATCCTTTATTGAAGATAAGGATAAAAAAGAAATTGCTAAAGAGCTTGCAAGAAAAACAGGTGCAGACCTCATTTCCCAAGTAGGATTTGTAGTTGTGCTTGGCAAAAAAGAGAAAGCAAAGAACAAAACCCCTGAAAAAGGAAAATAATTAAATATCAAGAAGTATAAAAACAAAATAAAAGAGGTTAATTATGACTGTTGGAAGCAAACGTATGATTTTGTATGGATTCTATAACGATAGTTTCAAGAAGGCATACCCTAATTTTGATAAATCAACGGATGCTGAAAAAAATAAGCTTCTTAGTACTATGTCTGATAAGGATGCAGAAGGTTTTGCAGATCATGAAATTTTTGAGCTTGAAAAGTATCAAATGGTTCCACAGACTTATCCAACCCCTAAAAATAGATATTATGTTGTTTACGAATCTCCGCATGAGTCTATTGAACCAATTTATTTTTTCTGTTATAATCTTTTGACAGCAGGAGGTTACCCTAAAGTTTACAAGATTACTGATATCTTCACTGCATCTGAGCATAGCTCTTTTTGGGGTGCTGCCACTGCAAGGCTAGGTCTTGCTTCAGATAAAGTCTCTCAATACATGGCCACTATTGGTCAGTTCATAAGAAAGGATTTATTTCAATTAGTAAGAGACATTCGTTGGATTGATGAAAGAATTGAATTTCATGAAGACTCGAGAAAAGGAATTGAATCTGCAGAAATTACACTAAAAGGAATTTGGTGTGATATGGTTGATGGTGTTGTCCAAGGGCAAAGAGTTGGAGCTAATATTTTTCAGCTAGCAACTCAGCTGCAGTTTACCAGCCTCCCTAATTGGTTCTTTGCACTACATCCTCAAAAAGTTGAAGATATAGATGATATGATTAATGATCCTAAAAAAGTAGATAGTACGCGCGTTGTAAAGGATTTGCTGCGAAGAAAGCTTAATCAATATTTAGTGTGGAGAGAAGCAAATTTCAAAGAACTTAAACAGAGGCGTAATTTTGAATTAAAATACTTAAGACAGAATTATAATGTTATTAAGATGTATTTGACTTGGCTTAAACCATATCTACGACATATTGAACGGCTGGGTACTGATGTAACAAAGCTTAGTTCTGCTGAATTGATTGCTGCATTTGAAAGCTCCATGATAGAGATTGAGATTCTTGCTGTTAAGATTCCAGAAGGTAATTCTCAGTATTTTGATTGTTTGCTTGAGACCTTTGAATACAGGACAAAGCCATCTATGTCTTTTACTCAGGAAACTCCAGGTTACCACAGAGGTCCTATGCATATGGGTGAAGCAAAGATAAGTTGGAGAGCTTATGCCTGGACTCAGGAGCAGATTGATAATTTTATTAAGATGAAAGATAAAGAAGATGTAGAGTTATTAAAGACAATTGACAGTTCTATAAAAGCCACACTAGATGCTATTGGCGAGGATTTAGAAAAATATCTAGAGCAAGCTGGCGAAACAGCCGAGGCAAAGGACATAAAAGCTCCTGAACCTAAGCGTGCTTCTGCTTTTGAGCCGTTTCAAGCTGTTGGAAAAGGTTTTGGAGATATGTTTAGTTCTTTTGTTCCTATAACTTGGAAGCATAAAGAAAAAAAGAAAAAGCCTACTAAACAAGATATTGCTAAATTAGCAGCCGAAGCTAAAAAAGCAGCAGGAAGTGCAGTTGCTTCTTCTTATGCTAATTACAAGTATTTCAAAAAAGCGCATAAAATGTTGACATGGTAAGGAAAATAATATTACTAATCACATTTATTCTTCTGATTACAGCATGTTCTAAAGAACCAGAGGTTTTTGTTCCAGAACCAGTACCTATTCCAGTTCCAATCCCTCCAAAAGAGGTCGAGATTCAGCCAATACCTGAACCTATTCCAATTCCAGATGTTCCTATTCAAAAACCAGTTCCAGAAAAAGTAATTCCAGTTAATACTTGCACCATTCTTAAGAAATTCGGCACACTCTACACACCTGCAGACGTGCAGTCTGGAAAGATTTCTTTTGATGATTATCACAATTTAAGAAAGTGTTATCCATATTTTAGTCATACTCAAGCAGATACACAGGCTGTTTGCTGCATCATTTGATTTGCATTAATGAAAATGTCTGTGCACACTCAATTGCATACCCTAATTCTTCTTTGTTTTGAGAATAAATAGTAAAAAGGTCGTCTCCTTTTTTCACTTTATAGCCTTTGTGAACATGAAGATATATTCCAGAGCCATGATCGCTTGGTGCTCCAGCCATTCTTGCTATTTTTGTTGTTATCTTGTTGTCTACGTGGATTATTTTGCCTGATTTTTTTGCTTTAAATGTTTTTGTAAACTTTCCTAACTTAATTTTTTCTAATGTTGGTACGCATCCGCCCTGTGCTTTGATTATTTTAAGGAATGTTTTATAGGCTTCACCATTTTCCATTAATTGTTTGGCAAGTTCTCTGCCTTTTCCTTTTCTGGACTTGCCTGTAAACTCAAGCATTTTCCCTGCCATTGTTATTGACTTCTTCACAAGGTCCTGAGGTGCTCTTTCATCATTCATCAAAGCCAATAATACATCTCTTGCCTCTAATGCAGGCCCGATTCCATGCCCTATTGGCTGTGAGCCGTCATCAATATGATATATTATTTTGATTTTAAAGGCTTTGCCTATCCTGTCAAAATACCACATCAATCTTTTTGCAGATTTTTTATCTGGCAGTTTTGCTGATTTGCCTACTGACATCTCTAATAATAAGTGTGTTGCATTTACACTGGATTTTTTTGCCATGATTGACGCAAGCATCTGTCCCTCTGCATCAATCTCAAGAGGATGTTCTACTTGGATTATTTTATCATCTGCAGGTGCAAGGTTTATCTGTTCTGCCCCGCCCCACACTAAAAATCCTCCTACTTCACGGACTATTTTTTCAAGTCTGCGTATTGACATTTCAATTTTACACAGAACTTCCATTGTATCTGCTGTTCCAGATGGTGATGTTATTGCTCTAGAACTTGTTTTTGGAACTTTTAGCCCTGCTGCAACTAAGATTGATACAATTAATGGCGTTGTTCTATTTCCAGGCACGCCTCCTATTCCATGGACGTCTGCCACTATTTTTCCTGGAACACGCACTACATTTCCAGTATTCTTCATTGCTTTTGTTGAATCTATTATCTCTGATAAAGTCATTCCATGAGTGTAATTAGCAAGAATATATGCAGTCAATTCTATCATAGTTAAATTGTCATGCACAATGTCTTTCATTATAGTATAAGTTTCTGAATAGTTTAATTCTTGATTCTCTAGTTTTTTCTTTATGTAAGATACAGATACTGGCTTTTTCCCAGTCTTTATTTTAACAACATCATTATGTTTTACACGCAGTTCATCCAGAACTTCCTCAAAAAGACCTATTTTGCCAGGCCCTACTGCTCTGCTGCTCTCGGCAATATCTAGAACAGCAGTAATTCTTCTTTTTCCTTTTTTTATAACTACCCTATCATTATGATGCAAGTCTAATTTTTCTGCATCCTTTTGGTTTAAAAGAACTACTTTCACACCGCCTGTAGCAATATCCACGTCTTTTACTTTTAGTTTCATTTGTCTATAATTCCTCAAAAAAGTTAAAGGCTTATTAAATCTCTGATTTAATTTTGTCTTTTACTTTTAGTTTCATTGTAATACTTTCTCTTTTTGGTAGATATCAGCAAATGATGTTAATGCTGCGAGTATTAATGGTCCTATCAAGAATCCTGCAAAGCCAAACAAGGACATGCCTCCTAAAACACCCAATAATACAACTACTGGATGCATTCCAGATCTGTTTCCAATTAGCTTTGGTTTTAACAAATTATCTGCACTAGATATGATTAAAGTTCCATATATCAATAGCCCAACTCCGTGCCACACTAGAGTCATATTTCCGTTTGTTGCGCCTTTTGCTATTAAGTATAGTGCTGCAGGTATCCATATTATTGCAGTACCTACAATAGGAACTAAAGCAAAGATTGCCATTATAATTCCCCATATAAAAAAAGAATTGATACCAAATAACCAGAAACCTAATGCTCCTAGTGCGCCCTGTATCAATGCAATAAGTATCGAACCATACATCACTGCATGAGTTGTATTTTTGAGTTCGTCATACATTATTTTTTTATGCTTTTTTGTTAGAGGCAATATTCCCTGCATTCTTTTGACAAGCGCAGGCCCATCTTTGAATAAATAATACAGCATAAAGAATGTTATGATTATCTGCAGAATTATTCCTGGAAGTGAAAACAGCACATCTGATGTTTTATCTATAATAATAGATGCAAATCTGCCTAATAAATCTTGTAAGTAAAATTTAACTTCTGGATCTTCTACCCACACCCTAGTATACCCAGTAGCCTTGCATAACAGTGTATCTTTGCCTACACAATCAAAATCTACTATGTCCCCGACTAATATTTTTTCTTTTGCACCGATATACATATTCTGTGCTTCTGTTGCAGATGTTGTTAATGCAAACATAAGAGGCAAAAGAATCAAGAGTATTATGAATCCAGACACTATCAAGGCGCATATTGTTTTATTCATTATACCTTTGTTTAAGTAATTAAAAACTGGATAAAACACATAAGCTACAACTATACTTGCAAGTATAGCGTTAATAAAAGGCTTAATTACTAAAAAGCCCAAAAATATCAAAAATACAAATATTCCAAAAAAGAAATATCTGGCCAAATTATTCGGTTTTGCACCCATTTTTTATAAATAGGATGTTTTAGTCTTTATAAATGTTTTTATGGATGTTCAGCGCCGGAGGCGGGAATTTCAGTTCCCACCGTGACTTTTGAACCCTCATGAGTTGGGTAAACTCACCTGATCCTTAATCAGGTTCCTTACCTGATTCGGATCACTCCGGCATTGCTGACCACAAAGCTTATAAACTTTGTAAGTATCAATTATTATTGGGTAAACTCATCTGATCTTAGTCTGGCTCCTTGCCAGATTCGGTCACTTCTTTTAGATTTAAACAAGATTTTATTCTTTATATGTTTTCACAAGAATTTTCCGAATAAGTTTCGAAGTAAAAAGAATGGGCCCACCCGGAATCGAACCGGGGATCTTCTCGAAGTCAACGAGATGTCATGCCGCTAGACCATGAGCCCATAAACAAGAACAAGTTATATTCTGTTTAAAAAGATTACTCTTTATGGCTTATTAGCATAATAGAAATCTTCTACTTCGTTTGAAGGTATTGCAAATCCTAGCCCCTCAAAACCAGTTATTTTTTTGGTGTTTATACCAATTATTCTGCCTAATGTATCTACCAAAGGTCCGCCAGAATTGCCAGGGTTGATTGGAACATCTGTCTGGATATAGGAATTCCCCTCTAATTTTCTGTCTTTTGCACTGACTATTCCTTCTGTTACAGTAAATCCTAGTCCGCCAGGATTTCCTATTGCTATCACACTCTGCCCTACGCTTACTTGGTTAGAATTTGCAAAGTCCATTGGGTAGAATGTGCCGTTCATTATTTTTATCAGAGCTAAATCAAGGTCTGCGTCAAATGCAACCATTGCAACGCTATGTGCTTCTCCGTCATATGTCCAGGCTCCTGCGCTTTTTGCTCCCTCTAAAACATGATAATTTGTGATTACAAATCCTTCTTCATCAACCACAACTCCAGATCCCATTCCTTTATCCGTATGTACAGATACTACTGCAAGTATTGCATCTTCAATTATACTTGAAAAGTCTGCATCTTTGAAATCTAATTTGTTTAGTTGGGACTCTATCTCTTCGCTTTTGGTTGCCACATCACTTATCTGTCCTGAAAGCGTATTATATTGTTGTTTGCTCTGCGTTGACACAGTAGTTAAATCGCTCTCTAAAATACTCACCTGTCCAGATAGATCTCCTTTAAAATTATTAAATTCATCATAGAATGTGTTTATTCTTCCAGTTATTTTATTATCTACTTTTACAATATTAGACTCAAGAGTTTGCCCTTTTTGCTCTAATTTCTGGTTTAGGGCAGTTACTTCTTGTGTTAATGCTTTATTATCAGAATAGAACTTGAATGTGATTCCAGAAGCTACAACTAGCATTAATACTGTACTTAGTAAAAATAGCTTAGTTGCTTGATCCATAAACTTATTTCTGCACAACTAGAATATAAATCTTGCGATATTTAAGATTTAGGTGTACTGCACACAACACCAAGATATTATATAGACTGCAATCTAACAGTATTTGGTATGTAAAATGAAAGGCATTTTTATTAAAGCAACACCAACAAACGGCCCTACTCTAGATTATATCAAACAGAATGAGAAGATTCTTGAAGATTTGAGAACAGATTACGAAATAATCATATACCACAGTCTTGAGCACGCAGCTTATCAAATGACTCAGGACGATACAGAAAAGTGTAGAGATGCTGCGTTTATTATAACAAACATCCCTTATGCAGCTCAGACTCCAGAAATTGCAAAAATAAAATCAGAAAAAAACAGGAAAAGATTAGAAGGTCTTGTTGATGAAGAAAGAAAAAAAGAGCTTGAAAAAATTTCTGCTGAAACTGAATTTAATGCATACGAAACTGCTTTTGAGTGTTTTAAACAACTAAAACAAGTTTTTCCTAAAATGAAGATAATTGCATACACTGCTGCTCATGAAAATGTCCGAAAAAAAGTGTATGATGAAGATTTAGTTTTTTCAGTACACCAGCGCGGGCATAAGGGAGGCAAGATCTGGGAGCGCTGCAATTTGGTTTTAGGAGTTCAAAGAGCCCTAGAAGGCTGGAGGCGATGTGAGTGAGTTTAAGATTTAACATAGAACATGCGCGTGTGTTGATGGACGTATTATACGATCCAGGCTATACTTTGCGTGTTTCAGGAAGCTCTTTTGGATCACCAGGTGATGAAGAAGAAGGTTTTTGGGTATATTTCACTAAGCCAGGCAAATCAATTGACATGATTGTAACATACCGCGGCGAAGGGATTTATTTTGAGAGAACTCCCCTTTACAAGAGCCTTGCAGAAAACACGCAGTTTGAAGAAAACAATCCTGCAGTTACAGGAGATCCAGAATCACTTAGAGAAGCATATGAAAAACTAAGAAAAATTCCCTACGGTTCCTCGCCAGGCAGTATTACAAATATCTGTAATGATATTAATATACCGAATTAAAATGAAATACATACTTTTTGTTCATCCAGAAGTGGAAGATCCAAGCAAAGAAAATCCTAGTTTTGGGAGAATTCGACCAGATGGCCCAATAGAAGCTTCTGCAGAGGGTCATATGCTTCAAAGATATTTTGACAATAAAACAATAATTGATGATTTGCTAAAAGACAATAACGTTAACTGGGAACAGGGCTTATGGAAAGCTGCAGATAAGCTAACAAGAAGTGACCCACTAAATAATTTTAATGTTTTGATAACAAATTGCCCTCCAAATGAATTGTATATGCCTTGGGCAAGAGGAGAACATGATCACTTGAATTATTCTAGAAGTTTAGATTGTTTAAGTGCAATCAAGAAAAACAAACCAGATATGAAAATCATTGTTTATACTGGCGCACCAAAAGTAGTTAGAGACAAATGTAATAATTTAGGCGCGATAGTATTGCACAGAGATTATTTTGGCTTAAAGATAGAACTCTCTGAAATAAGAAAGATAATAAAAAGTTAGGATTCCATCCCAACTACTTCTTCAATCAACTGTCCATAATCTTTTGCTCCATTACTGCTTTTGGCATACTTAAAGATGGATTTACCATACTTTGGAGCCTCTTTTATTTTGGAATTCATTCGTATTGGTGTGCTGGTTATCTCACCGAATTCATTCAGTATTTCTGCGATTGTCTGTTTGCATATTTTATTTCTTTTGTCAAACAGTGTTGGAATTACTTTTGTTATTTTTGCACTATTTCCATATGCCTTGTTTATTTCTTTAACTATTTCAGTCATTTTCTGTAGTGCATCAAATCCTAAGAAATCTGTTGACGTTGGCACAAATACCTCTTTGCAAAATGCTAAAGCGTTTTGATTTAATATTCCTAATGATGGTGGGCAGTCAATTATGATATAATCATAGCCCTGTAACTGGCTAAATAAGTCTTTTAGCATCATTTTTGATTCGTCTTGCCTGTACAGATAGTATTCTGCTTTTGCCAAGGTTTCTTTTGATGATATTACATCAAAGTTTTTGGCTAATTGTACTATACAATTAGTTAGAACTACTTTGCCAGTCAATGCATCATAAAGATCATGATCTGCCTCTACTTTCAAGGATAAATCAATATTGCCTTGCGGGTCTAAGTCTATTAATAGCACTCTTTTGTCTTTTCTGGATAATCCTGCTGCCATATTTATTGCGGTCGTGGTCTTTCCAACTCCGCCTTTATGATTCATTACGCATATAGTTCTCATCAATCTTCACTCTCCACCTAGGTTATAATACCATTGGGAAAACAACTCTATTATAAGCTTTACTGTTAAGCAGAATATAGTATCCTAAGGTTGTATACGCTTTAATACCTCCGCATCATGTAACTGCGCGATATCTTTTGGCATACATGGTTCCAATGTATTTTCCAGCTCTAGAAGTATAGGATTAAGAAAGTTGACAATTCTTTCCTCTAGTTCATCATCTTTTGTGTGGATTATATCAAAACCATAGTAATTTTTAGGAAACATAAAACAGAATAAGTACTGAGAATTTAAAAAGATGACTCAAAAACTTAACAATTCAACTTATACTCCTCTATTTCCTTAATCATTACTGCAAATTCAGGGTCTTTTGACCCGCAAAAAAACTCTGTACAGGCAGAAGGTTTAGTATCTTGAATCGAGCATTTTTTGTCTTTAAGATAAATACAGCTTCCATCATCCTGCTGAGCAAGAATATTTGCTCCATTTTTCTCAGCTTCCTCAAAGTCTTCAACAAAACCAAATTCCTCAAATACAGTCTTATATCTGCCAGACTTATACTCTTCTTCAGTAAGAGTTATCAAAAATATTTTACAGCAAACACCACATTGAGTACATTTATTCATTCAATTAATGAATTACAAATTTGTCTTTAAATAAGTTACTATGCAAAAAATCCTCAGATTTAACCAAGTTTTATAAACTAGCCTCCTTTATACCTAAGATAAGTGAAGAAAACCATGGTAGAATATAATATTGTTCAACATTGCAGGATGTGTAAGAAGAGATACGTAGTTAAAAAAAGTGAAGCAAAAAAGTATTACTGCGATGATTGTGAAAAAAAAGCAGAAAGCAAAAAAGAATAAAACAAATTTACTCTTTTTTAAATCTTTTGGGCAGGAAAAACCATTCTAAACAGATAGACCAATGAAAGAAATAACAATACTGAGCACAGAAGTTAACCCTGCAGCAAATTTACCTTTTTCAAGTATAGAAAATAATGATTCTTTTGCACACCTATTACGCATTGGAAATCAACACGGAATAAGTATGACTGTATCTCATTTTGACAGCTATGAAAACGGAAATGTTGCAGAAGTATGGACATATAACCAAGCTGGTTGGAATAGAACAGGCAGCAGACCAGTTGAATTTATCTGGGATAGATGTAACATTCGTAACAAAGAAAGAGAAAAGCTTAATGCACACCCTGCTATTGACGTATTTAATCCTGCTGAGCTGATGAGGATTTGCAGGGATAAAAAAGCAAATCATGAACTAACACCTAAATTTACTATACCTACAGAAACAGTTAATGGATCTATTGATGAAATTGTGGCAAAAATAGAGGCAATCAGAGCAAAACAACTGCATCCAGATCTAAATCCAGACAGAATTGTCTTAAAACCAAGGTGTAATTATTCAGGACACGGAATATTTGATATTTATCACGAAGATTATGCAAAACTAAAAACAATTGAAAATCAAGATTTTATTATCCAACCATTTCTTGAAACTTCAGGCGGAATAAACCAACTGGAAATAGGCTGCAGGCACGATTTAAGAATTATTGTTTTGAATGGTAAACCAATAATAGCCTATGCAAGATTAGCTAAGCAAGGTCAATTTATCAGCGGAGTTAAATATGGCGCAGTAGTCAAACACGTCAACATTTCAGATATAGATGATAAATTTATGGATGTTGTTTATCAAGTTGATAGCAAATTAGAAAGATTTAATCCAAGAATGTACTCTATAGACCTAGGCAAAGGACGAGATAAAACCTGGATTTTTGAATTCAATGGTTTCCCTTCTGTTGTATGGGAGCCAGATGATGAAGTGGAAATTAGAGAAACTAAAAAAATGCATAATAGAATAATTCGAACTCTGGTAGATTATATACAATAAAATTAGAATAATAAATTTAAAAAAAATAAAAAATTTAAGCTAGTTGTACACCAAAGAAGTTAACCAAATTTTCACCCTGAAGTACTTTTAATGGTATTCCTTTGTAGTTCAGCCACATTTGTGTGCCGTCTTCAAATTCTATCAAAGTTGTTACACTTCCTTGATAAATAACTTCTTTCTGAGTTCTGGTTATTGTATGATCTCTATACTCTTCAAGCCACATTACTGGCGTCTTGACAAAGTATTCATCAAACTCTAATTCAGTGTTTTCTCCAGAATTACGAGCACATAGATCTTCAACATACAATCTGATTGCTTTTGCATCACATGAACCTACTGCAGTCTTGCTTTCTAAGTCCATTACAACAGTATTCATTGCAAAATCTTGTCTCAAGAAAGTTGTGTCTTCAATCCATACTGTCAAAGTGTCTGTTGTTAATTCATAGCTGTTTCCAGTATTGTCTTCATAAGATGCTGTTTTTGTCTTAAACAATTCAATTGCATAATCAAACATATGTTCTCCTTTAGCAATTGTTTCTTTCTGAACATCTTCTTCAACAACTGGTGCTGTTTCAGTTACATCTACGCTCTCTAATTGTGCATCGCCATCAATTGTTGCTGCAGGCACTGTATCATTTATTACACCAGTACATCCAACTAATCCAACTAACAGAATCAGCATAATAGCGCAAATTACTTGTTTTATTGCATTCATTTTGTCATCACTCCTCATCTCTATAAACTATCGTTGCTACCTCTAAATAGCCAGTCTCGCCTTATAAAGCTGATGGTTTTTATTAGAGCTATTTTATTAGTTATCTTTGAATGCTTCTCTATAAAGAGATTCAGATATTTGTAATAAAGTAGATCCTACATCACAATCAGTTGCTCTTAAAAATTCATCAGAAACTTCAATATCCTGTTGGAGCAAATGAGTTTCAGCATCAAGCATTAATTCTAAAGTATCTATTTCATCCAATCCATGAACTGACAAATCTGCATCAACACCACTATTAAGAATATCCTTATAAATATCACTATAACAATCATACACTGTATTAACTATTGCATAAGCAACAACATCACATCTTTCTTGTTCAAATCCAGAATTATTTCTCTGTAATGCTGTTGATAACGTATCATAATGCGGTTTTAACAATTTATTCTTTTCACTCATTTTTTCTGTCCTCCATAATAACTCAGTCATCAATTTTTATCGCAATTAAAATATTTTTGCTAAGATTATTTAATAAATCTGGATTTATAAAGTTGATGGTTTTTATTCTCTAGAAAAGAATCAATTCATTTCAGCAAGATATTTTTCCACCAGTTCTTCAGATTTCCTTATTATCTCTTCTGCAATGGATTCCAGACCTTTTGCCTCAACAGTGAAATCACCTAGTGTCTTATACGCTCTCCTGCCTTTTTTTCCGATAAAAGGATAGTATACTCTAATCGTGTTATTTTCCATAGGTCGCATTAAATATTCATTGTACGGATTGCTCATGTTCTATTAATACATTCATTAATGTTTTTAAAGTTTTGCAAGAAATATAAACGCCCCAGCGAGAAGTAACCAAAAAAACATCACTTCAGGGGCAGATAATACTATCCTTAATACCAATGATATCTTGCTAATACTGTTCCATTTTCATCGGTTTTTTCTATCAACGAAGCTTCTGACGGATTCCTTGCCAATCGGTCTGCTTTTCCATAAATAATAATTCTATCGCCTAGTTGAAGCGGCATCATGCCTTGTGCTTTACAAAAAGCGTTTAGTTCACGTTCACCCAATAATTCATCTGTCAAGCCTGCTTCGTCTAATAACTTGCCGTTAACAAGAATCGGTTGATTATTATACAAATCTTTAGGTAAAATAACCTCGCTTACTTCTATATTTACTTGGCTACGGCCTTCAATACCATATTCTGGCGCTTTAGATATTATTGCATTAAGTTTTGTTCTTTCCATATTTATTTCCCCCATAATAACAGATACATACAAGTGCATTCTTTTTAAAGTTTTGCAAGAAATATAAACGCCCCAGCTGGGAATCGAACCCAGGTCGAAGCCTTTCTATCCAAGGACTTTATGTCCGCCTGTTTGATCAAACTTTTCTAAAGTTTGGACGACAGGGCTTCATGATAACCTCTACACTACTGGGGCATATTGACGAAGAAATCTAGATGGTTTTTAAATCTTGCGTTCTCTGGCTGTAAATTTGCCAAACTATTGACGCAAGACATTGTGAAGACGAGAGAAGTGTTGAGCCCATGTTTGCGAAAGCAAACATCATATAGGTTGCTTCTGGAGCCTGAACAAAGAGTGCTTTGATCAAACTTTTCTAAAGTTTGTTTTTAAACTTTGCGTTATTTCTTCCGCACTACTCTATATATTATTAGTTTTCTTGATTGTGTGTCAAACATAGGAAAGTAGGGTGCTTGTTCTATTGCGGATTTGGCGTATTTGTCTGACATTGCTCTTGCAAGTATTTTTCCATGTAGTTGGCAGTACATTTCAACTACAAAATCCATTGTTTTTCTAGACACAACTCTTTTTTTGTCTTCTATCTGCAGTAATTGATTTCCATAAGCGCGCAGTTCCATGATATCCTCATACTTTTTTGTGCCTATCTTCTTGATGATTTCAGGTGTTGCTTTCTCTCCTGCAAGAATTACTCCAGTTGCATTATCTTGTGCATGAACACTCTCATGATCCACTAAAAAACTGAGCAAGTCTTCTTTTTCTCTGTTAAAAGCATCTGAAAAAACAATCATCATTGAATCTTTGCCCTGGCCAACAAGCTTATTTGGAATTATAGTCACTGCAACATATGGGTTTTTGCCGAATTCCTCCCAAAAATGTTCTGCAACTATTTTTCTTGTGCCATATTCTGATTGCATGCCATGGACATATCTGTCTTTAAAGATATCATCATAATAAATAACATCAGCAATATGAGGAATCTTATGCTTTTCAACTATTTCCTCTAATTGCTCTTGTCTTTCCTGTGCCTCAGTATCCCATACTTGCGTTCCCACAGGAACAGGCAAAATCCTTTCAAGCATAGGTTCTTTTGTCTGGCATCCTGCAGCAATAGAAGCGGCAAGAATTGTAGACCATAATAATTTTCTTAGCATTATATCAAAAAAGAATAAATTTGTTTATTAATCTGCTGACACATCGTGTTCTTCTACAAGTGCCTCAAACCTGCTAATAGAGCGGCGTTCCATTTGTTGAATTATTGACTCAACATATTCTTTTGCGCATTCTGAGTCATTTGGCCGTTCTGGACAACCATACCCTAATTTTTGAATCTCCCTAGCTAATACTAAATAATTCATCTTTTATCTCCCCCCCCTAATAAAAAGTATCCCCGCTCCCTGATTTGAACAGGGAACCTTTCGGTCTCAGCTGTCTGTTTATCATCCAAGCTTTATAGCAACGTCAAAACAGCGATTATCTACAGCCGAACGCTCTACCGTTGAGCTAAGCGGGGATTGTATAACCGCAACTCAGAATAACTATGTGCGCTTTATAAAGTTTTCGAGATAATAGTTGCAATTAAATATAGCTATTTCACCTCACATATTGATATAAATACCTTCACTTTCCAGTATCTTTGGGTGAACAAGGAATGACTGTTAAAGCATATGAACCAAATAGTACCATAGACAGAAGATTACGTAATTTATTTTTTAAATCTGTTGAAACTAGTGCCGACAACGCAAGTGTAAAGAACTTACCAATCGCAAAGTTCTATCTTTTTGATAATTGTGTTGGGTTTTATCAACCTAAATTATTCACACCAGTTCTGGTTTTGGCAAGCAAAGATGAAAAATACATAAATGCAGCTTTTGCTAAAATACAAAATGCAGCAGCCAATTTGTATGTCTCAGACGAAACTTTGGATCATGGAGTATCTACCACAATAGGCAGAAAACCTCTTGCACACCAAGGACTGCCAACACCCGACTGGGAACCAGCAGAACAGGACGGAATTAAAAAATTCAATGATTTCTTAGACAATCTTGTTAGCAATACACTGAATGCAGAAGTTGCATACGATTTAGCCTGCCAAATAGAAGATGGATATCGTCCATTAAGAATAAAAGAAGAAAGCAGGACTAAAAAGTCAAAAAAGAAATCTAAAAAAGAAAGCAAGCCTAAAAAGAAATAATTCTTATCCTATAAATCCAATTACAGGAGTATTTGAATTAGCAGTTCTATGTCTTTTGCCTACATCAAATTTAGCAGCAGCAGATGGTAAAGTAACCCCTCCAAGAATACTTAACTTGCTTTTAACTTTGTAACTGATTACTCTTTCCTCGCCTGGATCTACTTCATCCAAGCTCCATTTAACTAAAGTGCCTTTTCTTTCGTGCTGAACTACTTTGTCTGGTTTTACTGTGCCAACATCATACTCTTTTGCTAGTTCTGCTATTCTTGGCACATTATCTATTATCTTCACGTGTTTTATTTGTTTTTTAGATCTATTTATGATTTCAATTATTATTTTTAATTCAGATATTCCGCCTTCTTTTGTTGCGATTACTGTTGCAGTTTTTCGCATCACTACAGGACTCCTGAATACAAAGTAAGATATCAATATTATCAATATTGCTATACTGATAATCAGTATTGGTTGAAAATTAAATGTGTACATTATTAGTTCACTATCATTGCTTTTCAGGTCTATATCCCAAACTAAGTTGCCTTGTACTTTTTCTGCTCTTGGAACTGTTGTCACAAATATGTTTTTGAAAAATGAGCTTGCTATTTTATATTGGTCTTGATGTCGTACATTGCCTTGATTAGATAATGTAACCAAGTATGTTGTTTTCAAGAATCCTTCTTCAGTTTTTACTTCTTCACTAAAGTCTGTATAATCAAGTATCTCTAAAGGTTTAGGGTCTAAATCAAATCTAAATCCTCTGTCTTTTTCTGGAACAATTACTGATACCCTGATTAAATCATCTTGTGGTTTTGTGAATGGTGATAATTGAACAAAGAATTTAAGTTCTTTTTTCTCTAGAGGACCTAGGCTGGCAGTATAGTCTTGGTTTATTGTCTTGCTTCTTATCTTGACATCTACTTTATCTAGCTCTCTTCTGTTTTGATTCTGTAAAAGCACTCTTATCTTTAGTTCGTCACGAGGATCAATATCATCCTGTAAATAAACCTCTCCTCTGACTGCAGGAAGGTAAGATTGTTCTGGAGGTACTACTGATCTTACCTCTAATACTATATTTTTTTCTTCTTTAAGGTTACTGCCCACTTGTTTTACTGTCAATGGAACTATGTATGTTCCTGGATTAATATTAAGCGGTCTAACAAATAGTTGGGTGCTAAACAATTGAGATGGCTCTACTCGCATGGCATCCTGAACTCTTACATCCCATATCACGTTCTTAGAATAAATCTCAAAAGTCTTTATCTGGTCTGATGTATGAGTTATGCTTAGGTTAAGTTCTGCAGTCTGGTCTTGCTTTATCGCTACCTCTGCTGGTTCTATTCTTGCGTGAAATGTATCTTGAGCAAAAGCAATAGAACTAAGTACAATCAACAGTGCTAACCATAATACCACTTTTTTATTCAATAAGCTCACCCGTACAGAATTAGTTCATAAACTAGTATTTATAGTTTGCGGTGCTTATGTGTTCGTGCTTCTGTACATGTATGACTGAATCCACAAAAGTCTCAATTTTAGGTTCATGACTCACTATTATTACTTGTTTTGCGTTTAATTCCTCAAGAACATCTCTTATTTTATCTAGTTGTTCTGTGCTAAATCCATCTGTTGGTTCATCTAGTATCAATATCTGTTTTGTCTGGACTGTTGTTATCAAATCATTTATCACTTTATTCAAAGCCAATCGATAAGCAAGTGCACATGCAGTCTTCTCTCCTCCGCTAAGATTTTCTATCTCAATATCATACCCATTTTGCTGTATTATTGGAGTAAATCTATCATCCAATCTTGCTTGTATTGTCTCATCTTCAACAAGCACATTAAACCAGTTTTTGAACAGTTCGTTAAATTCTCCATACACTCGGGTCATGACTTGTTTTTCAACAACATCCACCAGATTCAAAAAGAATTCTTTAAACCAACCGTCAAATTTTCGCAGCTGCAACAATTTATCTTTTACTTTTTGTTTGTCTGCTATCTCTTTCTCCAGTCCTGCTATCAATTCAGTCACCAGCTCTTTTTTCTCAAGTAATTTACTGTGCGCTATCTCTGTTTCTCTCTCTGTCTGGCTCACAGTATCAAACAGCTTCTTCTTTTCCTGAAATTCTATCTCTACTTTGCTTAATTGCTCTATCTCTTGTGTTAATTTTGTTTTATTCTGTTCCAGCTCAAGTATTTCTTTTCTCAATTGTTCTTGCTGACTAAGAAGTTGTCCCTCTTGCTCTTTTTTATCATTCAAGTTTGCTTGTTTTAGTTTTAACAAAGCATTTATTTTCTCTTTTTCCCGCAATTTGTCTATCTCTTGTTTAACAACAACTAACTTTTGCTCTTTTTCCCGCATTTGACCAGTATTTTGGTCTATATGTTCCTCAAATACTTTTATTTTTGAGTCTTCTGCTTGTGAAATTGATGTTTTGTGTATTGCAGTCACTTCCTGCAGACAAGTCGGGCAGTTGTTCAAATTCTCTATTTTGTTTCGAGTCTCTTTGCTGATTTGTTTTTTTGTTTGGTATGCAGTTATGCGCCCGCTGATTTCTTTGGTTTCTTGATCCAATCGAAGCTGCAAAGTAATTTGGTCTTTTAATTGCTGGCTCACGTCTGCATCTATTATTGTTTCCTGGATTTCTTTCTCAAGAGCCTCTATTTCTTTTTTTATTTTATAGACTTCAGAAAAATTGTTATCATTTTGTTCTGTTTTGAGTTTGAATTGTGCTTCTGCTATCTCTTTAGATTTCCGCAATTCCTGCAGTTTTTTGATGCTTTCTTCTGTCTCAGATAAATCTTTTTTGCTTGCCTCTAGATCCCTTTTAGCCTGATCTAATTTTGGTTTTAGCTTATTTATCTGTTCAAGCGTCTCTCTGGCCTGCTCGTCTTTTTCTTTTTTAGTTTGTTTTTTGTCCTCTAAATCTGCAATCATTCCTGCGTATTCTCTGCTGTTTTCCCGCAATCTTTTGCTATAACTTACCGTATTCTCCTTGATTCGTTTGTATTTATCTATGTCAAAGACTTTGCGCAATATATCTAGGCGAGATTCTTGTGCATCTAGAATTATTCTTTTCATCTCTTCCTGAGGCGTATAAACAGTATAACGATATATCATGCTTTTGTTTTTTGTGAGCATGCTTTTTGGATAACCCAGCAGTTCAAGAATGTCTGTCTTTAATTCCTGCGGTGTTCCGTCTTTTCGTGCATTATTTTTGATGATATATCCTGCTTCCTGCTCAACAGTGGTTTTAGTTCGCTTTAACTTTCTATGCACTGTTATTTTCTGCCCGTTAAGCTCAAATTCAAGCTCTACAGAGCCTTTTTCTTCTCCATTACGAAGTAAACTACTTCCAGATAAATCTCCTCTTAAAATGCCAAAGAGCGCAAATTCCACAGCAAAAAGAATGGTTGATTTTCCAGTTCCAATATCGCCAGAAAGCAGCACAGTTCCCTCTGGAAACTGTATCTCTTGCTCTACATAACTGCGGATATTCTTTAGTTTTAGAGATTTAAGTAGCATAAAGTCAAAGAAATCAAGCTAGTTAATATTTATTGTTGTGTTGGAAAAGATATATAAAAAAAGAGAAAAAAAAAGAGAAAAAAAATTTAACTAAATGCACCAGGGTCAAATGTTGGTGGCCTGTTTTTATCCAGTACATTAACAGTTACATCTTGTGTTGCGGTGTTTATTCCGTCTGTTACTGTTATTGTTACGACATGTGTTCCTGCATCGTCATAATCTGTTAGATAGCTTGTTGAAGTCATCCATCCAGAGTATGTGATTGTTAACTCATCGTTTTCTGGGTCTGTTATTTCAGCATCAATCTGCACTGTCTCTCCTTCCTCAACATTGATTGTTGGAAGTGCCAGATCAATTACAGGCGGGTTGTTCAAGGACTGAACAATTATTTTGACTGTTTTAGCATCTTCAAGTTTGCCGTCTGATGCAGTTACTTCAACTTCGTATGTTCCAGCATCTCCTTGTTTTGTTTCCCATACACCATCTTGTGCTCCTAGAGGTACGCCAAATGTAACAGTTACGTCATCTCCATCTGGGTCTTCTGCCTCTACAGATAATTCTACTGTCTCTCCTTCTTTCAAGGTGATTTCAGCAATATCATTTAGCGTTGGTGCTCTGTTAACATTAGTTACGATTACTGTGACTTCTTCAGTTGTCTCTGTTTTGCCGTCAGATGCAGTTATCAAAACTGAGTGCTGGCCTTCATCACCAAAATTTGTTTCTTTTGTTGAAGTTTCCATCCAGCCTGAAAATGTCAAGGTTACAGGGTCATTATCTGAGTCTGTTGCTTGCGCATCAATCGTAACAGTTTTGCCTTCCTCTACTGTGATTTCTTTTGGCGTACTTAGTGTGATTATTGGTGCGTTGTTCAAGGTTTCAACAATGATTCTGACTTGCTGTGCAACTTCGTTTTTGCCGTCAGATGCAGTGATTGTTACTACATACTCCCCTTCATCTCCTACGCTTGTTTGCCATTCCCCATTTTCGCCAAGCGGAGTGGTAAACGTATATGTGATTGGATCGCCGTCAGGATCTAGTGCTTTTAAGTTAGGGAAGCTCACCATATCTCCTTCTTTTACTTTTTTAACAGGAAGGCCGTCATCTGGTGTTGCAGTGTTTTCTTCTGTTGTATTGAGAGTTTTATCCAGCTCATCTGCTTCTTTTGTTTCTTGTGTAATCTCATCGACTTTATCAACTTCTTTCTTGATTTTGTCAACTTCATCATCAACAGAACTTACTTGTTTTTTATCTTCTTTAGTGTCTTTTTTTGCATCTTTTTCTATATCTTTCTCTACTTCTGTATCTGCTGTTTTTTTCTGCAATTTAACACAGCCAACCAAAGATAATATTACAATTACAGTTAAAATAACAAGTATCACTGATTTTATCATATTTTTTCTCATTTTAAACTTCCCCCTCTAATTTGTTGTTATTACGAAATAGCAAACTCCTTTATAAATTTTATTGTGGTAAAGAATACAGTTTGCTTGAAAAAACAGTTATCACCAAACCTAGACAAAAACCGC
>Ga0180432_10001554_pt1 | contig 36145 bp, 26 predicted proteins | sample SS_ome_10_FD_132414 | JGI IMG/M metagenome (GOLD analysis project Ga0180432, IMG submission 132414) | Hypersaline lake sediment archaeal communities from the Salton Sea, California, USA - SS_1_MS_2 metaG | ecosystem: Environmental > Aquatic > Non-marine Saline and Alkaline > Hypersaline >... | reverse complement strand
GGTTGTGCTGGCAGGCCGGGAAGCAGACCGGCCGGGGTGGTGCGGCTTTGCCCTCTTGGGCCCCCGGGGCCCGCCACTCCGCGGTGTCCGGGAGTGTGAGTCAACACAATCACGCCGCGTCCCGCGCCGCCCTCTCGCCGAAACGGCCCCACGTCCCGCAGATGTGCCGCCCGAGTACGCTGCAAGACGGCGCCCGGTGTCGCGAGGCTTCCGGCCCGAAATCATTGCGGTAATCGTCACCGGGGCCGTTCTTTCACAATCTCCACGCCGCTTCGGGCGCGGGCGGGTGGCACTGCTGGCTCGTCCAGCAGTGTTGTTCGAGCGACCTTGAGGCACTGCTGGGCAAGCCAGCAGTGGCACCCGCGCGGACGACGGGTGTCCCCCTGCTCCCCTACCCCCCTGCTCCCTGTTCCCGTACCGGGACGCATGCGCGCCTCTGAAGCGGCCCCGCATCTGTGCGCCCTGCTCGGGCGCTTTCGTGCCGAAGCAGCGGCTTCGGAACGTCTCTTCGGATCGACCGTAAGTCCAAGCAAGACAGGAGTTTACGGCGATTTTTCAAACTCGGGCATCGGCGTTGTAGGGGGTCCGTGCGCGCATGTTTCACAGTTCGGGCGCGGCCGAAAAACCATGGCCGCGCATGTCGTAACCCATTTTGGGCCAAGAGGTTACAACGCCGCACGAAGCGGAAAATCCCGGCGTCGCCCCGGGGCTCCGGCTGCCGTAAGTCGTTGTGGAAGAAGGACTTACGTCCCGGAGTCGTTCGGCTCTTTCGGCGAGGTCACGGGCTATTGCGTCTTCCGTCGTACGTGAACTTGAATTCCTCGCCGTAGATGCTCTCGCCGCCGGTGCCGTTACCGCGGGGGCTTTTACTATCCACTATCCACTATCCACTGCCGTGCCGTCCTCCGTCGACTGTCCGCTGTCCACAACTTCCCGGGTTTTCTCGTGCGGGCAAATCATGACCCCGTCTTCGTCGATTCGGCCGAGGTGCTGCCGGGGCACGCGGCAGTGGACAATCACGCGGCTGTCGGCATATTGCTTCGAGAGGACCTCGCCGTGGTTGGCCAGATAGGCCATCAGCCGGCCGTTTTCGACGCCCATCTCGACGTCGACGTCGACGAAGGCCCGGCTTAAGGTATCGCTGACCGCGGCGGCCAATTGCGGCAACCCCTTGCCGGTCTTCGCGCTAATGGGAATCGCATCCGGGTAGCGGTTCATCAACCCGTCGAGCCGGGCACGGTCGGGCATGGCGTCGATCTTGTTGACCACCAAGAGCGTGTCCTTCCGCTCGATCCCGATTTCTTCGAGCACGCAGTGGGCCGCCGAAATCTGGTCGTAAACGGCCGAGCTGCCCGCATCGGCGACGTGCAGCAAAAGCGACGCCTGGCGAGCCTCTTCCAGCGTTGCCTTGAAACTCTCGATCAAATGGTGCGGCAGATCGCGGATGAACCCGACCGTGTCGCTCAAGAGCACCGGCCCCCAGCCGGGAAGCTGCCAGCGTCGGGTGCGCGTGTCGAGCGTGGCAAAAAGGGCATCCTGCACGCGGACGTCCGAGCCGGTCAGCACGTTCAGCAGCGTGCTCTTGCCGGCGTTTGTGTCGCCGACCAGCGAGACCGTCATGAGATCGCTTCGGGCGGCGACCTCGCGTTGTTTGCGATTTTCGATCGCCTTCAACTCGCGGCGCAGGTCGCGGATTCGCTTTTCGACCAGCCGTCGGTCCTCTTCCAACTGCGTTTCGCCCGGCCCGCGGAGCCCGACGCTGTTCTTCTGCCGCGAGAGGTGCGTCCACATCCGTTTCAGCCGCGGCATGGCGTATTCGTACTGTGCCAGCTCCACCGCCAGCCGCGCCTGGGTTGTCTGCGCCCGGGTGGCGAAGATGTCGAGGATCAGCTCCGTGCGGTCGAGGACCTTGATGCCGGCGGCTCGTTCGAGGTTTCGGGTCTGGCCGGGCGAGAGGTCGTTGTCGAAGATGATCACGTCGGCGCCGGTCGCCGCCACGAAGTTGGTCAGCTCCTCGACTTTTCCGCTGCCCAGGTAAGTGGCGATGGTCGGCTTCCGGCGTTTTTGAGTCATGCGGCCGACCACCCGGGTGCCGGCGGTGGTGGCCAGGCCGTCCAGCTCATCGAGCGGCGGCTCGGTCGTCGAACGGTCGGGCAGCAGCACGCCGACCAGAATGGCGGCCTCGCTGGCAACGCTTTCGGCACGTTCGGTCTCGTACACGGCGGAACGGTTCCTCCGGGGTTTTGCGGCTATCATTATTGTACCCTACCGGGTGCTGCGAGAAAAAGCCCCTTTTTCTCGACGCCCGCGGCGGCGGCAAGGTTCGCCGTTTCCGTACGCCGGGCCTCCGCGCCCGGCGTACGAGCTTCCGCGGCACAAAACCCTCGGCGGCGTGAGGGTCAACCTGCCTCCGCGCCGATCAGGTGGCAATAGCTTTCGTAGCGCCGCTCGTCGAGCCGGCCGTCGGCCACCGCGTTCTTGACCGCGCAATCGTCTTCGTGCGTGTGGGTGCAGTCGGGGAAACGGCAATAGTTGACGTAAGGGCGGAAGTCGCGAAAAAAGGCGAGAACCTCTTCCGGGATCACGTCCCAGAGCGCGAACTGCCGGATGCCGGGCGTGTCGACCACGTAACCGCCGAACGAGAGCGGCAGCAACTCGGCCGTGCTCGTCGTGTGCCGCCCCTTGCTCGTGTCGGAACTGACCTCGCGGACGCGAAGGTTCAGCTCGGGGTCAACCGCGTTCAGGAGCGACGATTTGCCGACGCCGCTTTGCCCCGCCACCACGCTTTCACACCCCAGCAGCACGCGGCGGAACCGCTCGATCCCGAAGCCGGTTTTCGCGCTTAGAAGCAACACGTCATAGCCCATCTGGGCGTAGACGCCGGCCAGCGGCTGCAGCGCGGCCGGGTCGATCGGGTCGATCTTGTTGATGCAGACAGTCGGCCGCACGTTACCCTTCTCGGCCGAAATGAGCAGCCGGTCGATCAAGTTCGGTTTCAGCGGCGGCTCGGCCGTGCTGACAACGATCAGAAGCTGATCGACATTGGTAACAATGATCTGGTGTCGCCCGCCGCTGGTGCGGCAGATGCTCCCGTGCCGGGGTTCGACTCGCTCGATGATCCCTTCGGCGGGATCGGTGTTTTCGACGGGGCGAAACAGGACCCGATCGCCGACGGCCACCACGTGGCGCTGCTCGGTGGTAAGCGTCTTCAGCAGCCGCCGGACGGCACACTGCCAGAGTTTGCCGTGCTGGTCGCACACCGTGCTGATCAGCCCGCGAACGGCAAGGACCCGCCCGGGGCGGCAAGCGGCTTCGTCCACGTCAAGCTGGACTTCCAGGCCGGGCTCATCCCCGGTGCCAACCTCGGTGCCGTGGACGGTCCGCTTTCGAGACAGATCACCCTTGCCGCTGATGCGTTCCTGCTGCTTGGGGGCATCGTCTTCGAATCCGTGTTCCTCGAACTGCCGCGTCCAATCGGTGGGACGGGTGCGGACGTTGCGGTTCTTGCGGAAGCTGGTGCGGATTTTCTTCTTCTTGCCCATCAAAGATCAATCTTCTTCCACAATATCGAATTCCTCATCGTCGTACTCGATCCGGATTTCGACATCGTCGATGTGGCGTTTTTCCAGGCCCGCCCGTTCCAGCAACGATTTCTTGAATATATCGGCGTCCGCGACATCCGGCGGCGGGGGACCGACGGCTCCCAGCTCGGCGGGCGAATACTTCATCTCATATCGGTGCTTGGCAAAGGCAATGACCTCGCCGGGATCGACCCGTTTTTCCGTGATGCGAAGCCCGCCGACCTTCACTCCGTTGCGGCTCTTCAGATCGCGGACGTACCAATACCCACCGTTGACGCTCAGTTGGGCATGATGTGCCGAGACGTTGGCGAATCGCAACACGATATCGCAACTTTCACGCCGCCCGACTAGCAGGACTTTCTTCATTAGGGGTATGATGTCCCCGCCCCCCAGAGGGATCAATTCGCCGTACATCTCTTCCTGTCCTTCGGGTGCTCCTTGCCGCAACCTAAACAAGCGAATAGCATAACGGTGACTGACAGCCGAGCCCGATTAGGTGTCAAATTGTCCTCCATCGAATCCCCTTGTGCGTGCAGCGAACCACCCGATTGGTGGTTAAACGGTCTTTTGTATCATACTCGGAAGTTCTCATTTTGCAAGCAATTCGGGGGCCCTGTGCGGAAAATCAGCTTGGACGCGGGATTCGGTTGTCCGAATCGCGACGGCACCCTCTCGAGCCGCGGTTGCGTATTCTGCGATCCTGCCAGCTTCAGCCCCAGCCGACAATTCCCTTCCCTGTCGATCCGCCAGCAGATCGACGAGGGAATCCGGCGGCTGGCGGCCCGCTACCATGCCAAACGTTTCGTCGGCTATTTCCAGCCGGGTACCAACACCTACGGACCGGTTGACCGGCTTCGAGAGATGTTTTCCCGCGTAATGGAACACCCTAAAATAGTGGGAGTCATGATCGGCACCCGCCCCGATTGCGTTGCCGATGATGTGCTCGACCTGCTCGAGGAGTTGTCGCGCCGGACGTGGCTTACCGTGGAGTTCGGGCTGCAAACGATCCACGATCGCACTTTGCAGTGGATGAACCGCGGCCACGGATACGGCGCCTTTCTCGATGCAATCCGGCGGAGCCGGAACCGGGGATTCGAGATCGGGGTCCATGTGATCCTCGGTCTTCCGGGCGAGTCGCGGGCCGACATGATGGCGACCGCCCGGGAACTGGCCCGGATGGAAATCGACTCGGTGAAGCTTCATAACCTTTATGCCGTAAGGGACACACCGCTGGCCGGCATGGTCGCGCGTGGCGAGGTGCGGCTTCCTGAATTCGAGGAGCATGTCGGTCGGGTGGTCGATTTCCTGGAGGAGTTGCCGCCGGATTGCGTGATTGATCGAATAAGCGGCGACGCGCCACGGGCATATCTGGTCGGCCCCGAGTGGTGCCTGGATAAGTCGGCCGTGCGCGACGCGGTCGAGGCGGAGTTCCGGCACCGGGGTTCACGACAGGGCTGTCGAGCCGCGGCCGGCCGCCCCGGCCGAACATAGAGACATAAAGCCGTACCGCGGGAACCAGACGGAAATGGAAGAATCCGACCACCCGGAAAACCTGTTGGCGACGGCACTCGGACACTTTCGAGCGGGTCGCGACGAGGAAGCTGCGGTCCTCTGCCACCGGGTGCTCACCGCCGACGCGGCGAACGCGGGCGCACTTCATTTGTGGGGGGCCCTGGAGGCCAAGGCCGGCCGCGTCGACGCCGCCATTACGCACCTTGAAAAGGCCATCGCACTACATCCCGCAAGCCCAAAATACCACAATTCGCTGGGAGCGGCCTACGCGCAGAAGAGACACTTCGCCCACGCCGTCCACCATTTCTGGCAAGCCCTGGCCCGGGAACCCCACTATCCTCCGGCGCTGAAAAATCTCGGACAGGCTTTGGGCGAACTGGGCTACGCGGCCGAGGCCGAACGCATCCGCGAACTTGCCGCGGCGCTCGATCCCAACGAGCCCGACAACCCGGAGGCCCTATACCGGCTGGGGCTCCGTCAATATGACGCCGACGAGTTTCACGATGCAATCGAGTGGTTTCGAAAGGCTGTGGCCCAGAAACCCGACTTTGTGGATGCGCGCAGGCTGCTCATCGACGCGTTGTGGCAGGAAGGCCGGGTCGACGAGGCCCTGGCCAACTGCCGAGAGATGCTGGCGATTCTGCCGGACGAACCGGAGTCGCTCAGGAGTTCCGGCGTCCTGCTCCAGCGAACCGGCAAGGTGAAAGAAGCGGTGATCTCGCTGCAAGAATCCATCAAACGTGCACCCGAGTATGCCGAGCCCTACCTGACCCTGACCGAGTGCAAGCGATTCGTGGCCGGCGATCCGGAAATCGAGCGGTTGAAGTCGCTTTGCGGCAACGAGTCGCTGGCGCCGAAGGACAAGGTTATATTATATTACGCTCTCGGCAAAGTGTACGTGGATCTCCAGGACTATGACCGGGCGTTCGAGTGTTTTCGCCTGGGCAGTGCGCTAAAAAGGCCGCTGGTCGACTACGACCCGGACAGGAGGACGAGGCAGGTAAACGATCTGATCGAGTTCTTCGACGAGGCGCGTTTCGCAGAGATTGGAGACCGCTTCGCAACGTACTCCCGCCTGCCGATCTTCATCGTGGGCATGCCTCGTTCCGGGACCAGCCTGGTGGAGCAAATCATAGCCAGTCACCCTGTCGTCTACGGTGCGGGGGAATTGAACGACGTGCGGCGGGTGTCGCAGCGGATGCCGTCGCTGGTGCAGCCACACACACCCTTTCCCGACTGCCTGGCCCGTTTGTCCCCGATCGTGGCGCGGAAACTGGCAACGGAATACGTGGACCGGCTGTGCGGCCTGGCGCCGGATGCCGCCCATGTCACCGACAAGATGCCGTGGAACTTTCACACCCTTGGTCTGATTGCCTTCTTGTGGCCCTATGCCAAGATTATTCACTGCATGCGGGATCCGCTCGACACGTGCGTATCGTGCTATACGCGGTACTTCAGCGCCGGGCAACCCTTCAGCTGGGATCTGGTGGAACTGGGCCATTACTACCGCGAGTACCAGCGGTTGGCGGAGCATTGGCGAGCGGTACTGCCGTCGCCGATTCTGGAAGTGCCGTACGAACGGCTCGTGGCCGACCAGGAGCAGGTTACCCGTGAAATGCTCGATTTCTGCCACCTGGACTGGGACGATCGGTGCCTGGCGTTCTACGAAACGGATCGGCCCGTGATGACGAATCCGATTGACGTGCGCCGCCCCATCTATGGCAGTTCCATCGAGCGCTGGCGGAAGTTCGAGTCACACCTGGGGCCTTTGCGGCGGGCACTTGCCGGCGAACTCGATCCGCGGGGCGCCTGAACGGCTTCATTAGGCCTCGCGTTCCGCTTCGTCTCCCATTCCGTCCATTTCCTCGCCGATTTCGCCACCCATTTCGTCTCCCATTCCGTCTATTTCCTCGCCGATTTCGCCGCCCATTTCGTCTCCCATTCCGTCCATTTCCTCGCCGATTTCGCCGCCCATTTCGTCTCCCATTCCGTCCATTTCCTCGCCGATTTCCCCGCCCATTTCGTCATCCATTCCCTCCAATTCCTCGCCTATCTGCTCGTCCATTTCTTCATCCGCTTCTTCGGGCTCCTCGGGTTCTTCTTCTTTTTCTTCTTCTTCTTCGGATTCTTCCTGTTTCCATTTTGCCCGCAGGACTTCCACTACGATGAACAACACGAGCCCAATGAAGCCTACGGCGACGCTAAGAATGAATAGCCAATTCGTGCCTTCCGGTTCGTCGGATTCAACGGGAAGGGTTTCCCCGGCAGATTTGTCGAGCGACCCCTCCGCTGCCGGATCGGACGTCGGCTCGGCAGGATCCGGCTCTTGGGCCGCGACCTGGAGCGTGCTCAGCCCTAAGAACGTCAGGCATATCAGAATTGCCCAAGTTGCTCTATCCACCAGATCGTCCTCCTTCGTCAGTTGGTGTTGATTCGCCGATTCGAACCGGCCCCACCCGTTTCCAGTGTAGTTGACAACCCGTGGCCATGCCAGCAAAGAATCCGGGAGTGCCGAGCCGAGACCATGGACGTTTTCGCAAATTATTGTCACGCAATAGTTTACGGCGAACGCCATTTCGCCTCCGGTAACCGGGTTCCCGGTCAACATCAGGGGCAACTTTCCAGAGATTGACGACTCGACTGCGGCCACCTATACTCACTGATATACCCCACCCTAGATGTACAAGGAGCCTTTCTGATGAGCCCAGACAAATCACGTGACGCAGGTTCGTTATCCCGGCGGCAGTTCCTCAAGCGGTCGGCCGTCGTTGCGGCGACCGCCGTGCCGGCCTTGACAGTCGCCCGTGGGGCCCATGCTGCGGGCAGCGACGTGATCCGCATCGGCATGGTCGGGTGCGGCGGGCGGTGCACCGGCGCGGCCGGCAACGCCATGACGGCCGATCCCGCCGTGCGGCTCGTCGCCATGACCGACCTGTTCGCCGACCGGGTTCAGGGCAAACGCAACGTCCTGAAAAAACAGAAACCCAACCAAGTCCAGGTCGACGACGACCACTGCTTCTCCGGGATCGACGGCTACAAGAAGGTGATCGAATGCGTCGACGTCGTCCTGATCGCCTGCGCCGCCAAGTTCCACCCCATGTACCTGAAGGCCGGCATCGAGGCCGGAAAGCACGTCTTCGTGGAGAAGCCCCATGGCATCGATCCGGCGGGCATCAAGACCGTCGCCGCGGCGACCGCCCTGGCCAAGCAGAAGAACCTCGGAATCCTCTCCGGGCTCCAAAGTCGCTTCCACCCGGCCATCCGCGAGACGATCAAGCGGGTGCTCGACGGCCAGATCGGCAAGATCGTCACGATCGAGGAAAACTTCATCCGCGGACCGTACGGCTCGACGCGCCGCCCGAACAACCTGCGCGAACTCGAAATCCAATACGGCAACCAGTACCGCTTCTCCTGGCTCTGCGGCGACGACGTGACCCAGTCGCTGGTACACAATCTCGACCGCGCGACCTGGGCCCTGGGCGAAACACCGCCGGTCAAGTGCCACGGCCTCGGCGGGCGGTCCTCCTCGCAAAACCTGCTGGGCGACGTGTTCGACCATCATTCGGTCGTCTATCACTACGCCGACGGAACCCGGCTGTATGCCTTCTGCCGAACGACTCTGGGCTGCTACAACGAAAACTCCAGCATCATCATGGGTGCCAAGGGAATCGCTTACCCGAACTCCGGGCGGATCACCGGTGAGAACGAGTGGAGATTCTCCGGAAGAGGTGAAAACCCCTACGTCGCCGAGCACCGCGAGTTCCTCAAGTCGATCCGGGAAGGCAAGCCGCTCAATTGCGGCGACTACATGGGCCGAAGCACGCTGGTGGGCATCATGGGAGAACTCTCATGCTACAGCGGCCGGGAGGTCACCTGGGATCAGGTCACCAAGTCCGACTACTACCTGCTGCCGAAACCGCAGGACTGCACCTGGGACATGGAGCCGCCGACCAAGGCCAATGCACAGGGCGTTTATCCCGTTTGTGCCACGCCCGGCAGGACCAGGAACGTCTGACTCCCCGCTTCAACGCTTAGAGAGTCTCTTGAGTATCGGGAAGATTCGTTCGCCTCTCACTCGCAGCTCCGCGTAGAGGGTCATGAGTCCGTCCCAGCGGTAGTGTTCCTGTTCCGGGATACGATCCATCCAACGCTGTTTTTCGAACTCGACGTCGTCTTTGATGTCATCCTCTTTGTCATCCGCCTCGACATCGACTGCTTTCCCCAGATCGAATTCGTCATCGTCCGGTTCCTCGGCCTCCAAAATGTTGAGTATCTCGATTTTGGAGAGCCCGGCCACTTCTTCGGTGTCTGGTTCCCCCCCCAGAACATCTTCATCGTCCCCTTGCCATTTCAGTTGTTCCTCTCTCCTGGCCTCTTCCGCCTTCAGGCCTCCCTCGGCTTCCTTGAGTACGGCAATGGCATAGAGGAGTTCCTGTTTTCTCTTGGCGAGCCCGAGCGGGGTGGCGCCCCCTTCCCGCAATTTGTCGAAAGTCTTTTTGCCGTCGTCCTCTTCCTTTCTCTTCGCTATGGCACAACTCATCTCGACGGCGTGCAGATTTGGCGACTGGCTCGGTCCGGCCAGCGCCGCCGTGATCATACACGATCGAATGCGCGCAATTTGCACCGATACGGGAAGGCCGATTGCCCTTAGGATGCTGTTCCCCCTAGTTCCCCCCTCGATGATTGAATCGACGAATTCGGCATTCCTTTGCATGAGTGTCAGTTGAGTTTCTGTGGGACATGGGATGAGTTCCTCGACGAGTTCCCGGATGTGCAACACCTCTGCTTTGACCTCTGCCGGAACGATCCCGTCCCTTATGTCTTCTTCGAAGGATTCGTTTTTCTCCCATTGCTTTACCGCTTCTTTGCGTTCCTCTTGCGGTAATTGCTTCAGTAGCCCTGTAATCTGCGAAGTTTTTTTGTCCAAGTTCTCTCGCAGCTTATCAGCGATTTCATTCCATTTCTGCGCGGTGAGTTGCCCCTTGGCTTGCATTTGTTGCAAGATGAGCACGGTCTTTTCACAAAGCTCGAGATTCTTCTTGATCGTCTTCTTCCCGAGTTCTGCGAACTGTTCGCAGGGAGGAATCTTCTCCGCTGTCCGCGTCTTTTCAGGCATTGCCAAGAGGGCCTCGATCTTTTCCCGACCAGCTTCGTCCGCGCAGGCGACTATCCCGCCGAGAGATCAAGGGTAACAAGCAGTGGGCCGCATGTCACGCCCTCCTGTGCGTGTTCCATAGTCCCTCAGCAGCATGGGTACAGTGGTGCGGCTAGCGGCCGGGCCGTGGATGACCCTCCAAAGTGGGGATTTCCCGAAAAGGTTCTCTTGCCTGAAACGAGAGAGCCGTCAACTAGAGGGCGCGATTGATGAAGGAACGCAGGTCCGGCTCGCCTTCCGGCTCCTTGGGTTGTGGCGGCTGTTCCGCCAGCCACTTTCCATGGATAGTCCGCACGGCCGCCGCCTGCTTTTCGATCAACATGTGAATGGGGTGGACCTGCTCGGCCTCGGCCCCGGTGGCGATCGTCACGGTGGGATACTTGACCGTCTCGGCCTTCAGCCCGAGTTTTTTCGTGTACTCGTCCACCGTGCCGAGTCCCTTGGCTTTCAGGGCCTCGTCGACCACGGCCTTGTCGTATCCCTTCAGATTCTCGTAGGCGGCGGCTTGCGGTTTTCCATCGACCATGCGCCCGACGTACACCTTCCCCGCCCGCCGCCCGATGCTGAATTTGTCCTCGCCGAACGTGACCATCCGGCCGGTGAGCTTCTCGCCGGTCACCAACTGGAACGTGAAGGACTTCCGTTTGGTTGCTTGCGGTTCTTTGGGAGCTTTCGTCCGGGTGCCCTGAGTGCCAAGCCCGAGCTTCTGCTGGATATACTGCTTGTCTTCGGCGCAGAGCATCGAGATGTTCAGCGTGAGCACCTTGCCCTGGGCGTTCTTGATCCGCACCTTATCGCCGTCGATGCCTTCGTAGGTGCCCTGGATCTCGATTCTCCATATACGGGCATCCTGACCGAGGGCGGCCGCAGACAGAAAAAGCACCATCGCAATGGCAATTCTGAACATGGCAATTCCCTTTCCTGTTGGGGATGGGAGCAATTACAGCATCTCTCCACATTGATACCACGTCACGACTACCGTGTCAATGCGTCGTGGTGTCCGATCATAAAGCCGCGACCGGTGGTCGCGCCAAGCGCTGCCAGAAACGACCACGACCCGGGCCGGCGCGACCACCGGTCGCGGCTTTATGGCAAGCGACGTCCGAAAACACCGAAGTCATACTTGAGCAATTCCTTAGGGGCTGGTGATCAGTCGGATCAGTACAGCGGCTTTCCTTCCGGCGACTTTGGGGAGGGGCCGGCAGTTCCGTCGGCCGGTGGCATACCCTCGCCGGGGCCGGCCGCCGGCGGTTCGCCCCCCTCTTCGTCCGGTTTCTTGTCGGTCTGGCCGGTTGCTTCGCCGGTGTATTTTTCGTCGTCGACGTTCCCTTCCACTTGTTTTCCGTTGAGGAAGAACCGCCCGCCGCGGTTGACCCGGCCCGGGGCCGTGTTCGAGAAGAGTTGCGAGTTGGCGATTGCCGTTTCGGAGATCGGCAGGGTGAGGATTTGGGCGCGGCCGTTGTTCCCGATCGTGCTGCCGTCGATTTCGACCTGGCACGCCCCGCCGACCGTGATGCCGTTGCGGCCGTTTCCGCGGACGGTGACGCCGCCAAGGTAGACTTTCTTGGCGCTGTTGTGGAGATTGATCCCGTCGAGTTGAAATCCCTGCACGGTCAGGCCGATGATGCCCACCTTCTCGACGTTCTTCAGCGTAATGCCCGTCTCGAGGCTCGAATGGGTCAGGTTGTAGTCGTCGGGCAAGGTGGTCGGCTCGACGCAGAAGTAGATGTAGCCGCCGTGGAGACACCATTCGAGCTTTTCGAGTTTCGGCGGCGAGGCCGACAACGGATCTCCGCAAACGCGGACCGCCGGCACGTTGTCGATGAACAACTGCTGGTGGTGCAATCGCGGGGGACGAAAACGGAAAACCGCCTTCTTGTAATGTTCCCATGCGCCTTTCGGCACGGGCGCGGCGCCTTCGAGGACCACGCCCTCGCCCTCGATCGTAAACGGCACGTCCATGAAACCGCTGTGCCTGGCGCCCGACAGGGTAATGCTCTCGCGGTAGGGCTCGTCGTTCTTGGCCAGGATGATGCGATCGCCCGACTGGGCAAGCCGCAGGGCCTTGGCGATGGTCCGCACGGGGCCGCTCCGGTCGGCCGAACACCGCCGCTGCATGCCGGTGAACGTGTCGTTCCCGCCCATGTTGTCGACGAAGATGTCCCGCCCCGCGGCCGGCGCCGCCAGCAGGAATACTGCGAGAAAGAAGCACGGAAATCGCATCGCTGATGCCTCCAGGGGGATTCCGCCAGTCAAACATCTATTGTACCATGAACCGACGCGGAATGTAAAAATTCGCTCCAAATCCCCGCAAAAGGAGCCCTTTCATGCAAGTCCAGGTCAACGGTCAAACGCTCGAACTCAGCCAGGGCGACGTCACCCGGCAGGAGGTCGACGCAATCGTCAACGCGGCCAACAGCCGCCTGATGGGCGGGGGCGGCGTCGACGGGGCGATTCACCGGGGTGGGGGACCCGAAATTATGGCCGAAACCGACGCCAAGTACCCGGACGGATGTCCCACGGGATCGGCCGTCATCTCCGGGGCGGGCAACCTGCCGGCCAGGCACGTCATCCACGCCGTCGGGCCCGTCTGGAGCGGAGGCAACCGCGGCGAGCCGGACTTGCTCGCCGGGGCCTATCGCCGGTGTCTGGAGCTGGCCGTCGAGCACGATTGCCGGAGCATCGCGTTTCCGTCGCTGAGCACCGGGGCGTATCGCTACCCGATCGACCAGGCCGCCCGGATCGCGCTGGGCACGGTAATCGAGTTTCTCAACGAATACGGCCAGCCGTCGCTGGTCCGGTTCGTGTTGTTCGACGCAGGCGCGTACGGCGCATTCGCCGCGGCGCTGGAGGAATTGGCGTAGCCGCAACAACTCACCGTTCCGTTTAGCGGGCGGGCTTGCCCGCCGTTGGGATTGCATCCCAATTCGGCTTCGGAGAGAATTCTCGTATCCCACGCGTGAATGAACGTGTGAAAAGCGGCAAACTCAACGGCACTTTCAAGGAGAACATCGTATGGTTCTCGCCTATCACACAATCTTTAGTGCCTACGGCTTCTGGCTCCCCAACGATCCGCGTGGTTCGTGGTCGGACTACATCCGATCTTGGGAACTTCTTCGCTTCGGCAAAGCCACCAAAGTTTCAACTCGCAAAAGCCTGGCGGCTCAGCCGCACGACTACCAGCAGCGGATGGCAGCAAAAACAGCATTGAAATACCCGGCGGTGAAGTTCACCGGGAAACAAGCTCTTTCAGTCGCTCACGGCTTTCGCCGGGCGATCAGCGAGTCGGGGTACGTCCTGCACGCATGCTCGATTATGCCGGAACATGTTCACATCGTCGCCGCCCGACACAGACGGCAAATCGAACGGATCGTAGGGCACCTGAAGGGACGTGCAAGTCAGGAACTTGCCACCGATGGGATTCACCCGCTGGCCAACTATCCACTGGACGACGGAACCAATCCTTCCCCCTGGGCAAGACGGTGTTGGCCTATCTTCCTGAACACACCTGCACAAGTGCGCCGTGCCATCAAGTATGTCGAGGACAATCCAATGCGCGAGGGGAAACCCGCGCAGAACTGGTCGTTTGTCGTGCCGTACGACCCGTGAGTCTACTCGGTTGTGTTGACGGAATGGCAAGTACGGGAGTGCGTTTGAGACGCAACGGCGGGCAAGCCCGCCCGCTAAACGGTGAAATGATACGAGGACACCGGGCAATAGCGAATTCCGTCGGGCAGCTCCGGATCACTTCACCACGAAATTCACCATGCGCCCCGGGACGACGATCGTCTTGACGATCGTCTTGCCTTCGAGCAACTCGGCGATGCGGGAATCGTTTTTCGCCGCTTCCTCGAGTGCGGTCTTGTCGGCGTCGGGGGGAACCTGGATCCGGCTGCGGAGCTTGCCCTGGATCTGGACCGGCACCTCGATGGTGTCCTCTTTGATGAGTGCCTCGTCGAACTTGGGCCACGGCTCGTAGGCGAGCGTTTCTTCGTGTCCCAAGGCTTGCCAAAGCTCCTCGGCCACATGCGGCGCAAACGGCGAAAGCAGCAGCACGAATTGCTCCATCGCGCACTTCGGCCGCTGCTCTTGCTTGAGAAAGAAATTCGTGAACTCCATCATCCGGGCGATGGCCGTGTTGAACGCCATCCGGTCAATGTCCTCGGTCACCGCCTGGATTGTCCTGTGCAGGACGCGGTTCGCCTCGGCATTTGGCTCGGCGTCCTCGACGGCTGCGCAGAGCCGGACGGTTTCCGCCCGGTCGTCGATGATCATCCGCCAGGCGCGGTCGAGGAATCCGCGGACTCCGCTGACGCCGTCCATGCTCCATGGCTTGACGGCTTCCAGCGGGCCCATGAACATCTCGTACAGCCGCAGTGAGTCGGCACCGTATTCATGGACGATGTTGTCGGGATTGACGACGTTGCCACGGCTTTTCGACATCTTGTACGCGCGGCTGTCGATCTTGATTCCGGGACCTTCCTTCAGCACGAAGGCATCGCCCTGTTTCTCGGCGTTTTCCGGCTCGATCTTCACAGCAGTAACCGGTTCGCCGGAAGTTTTCAGCACGAACTGCTCCTTCTCGGTTTCCTTGACCTCGGAGGCCGTAACCCAATCGCCGGTCCCGTTCTTATACCCGGTACACTCCATCTCGCCGAGAATCATCCCCTGATTGACGAGCTTTTGGAACGGCTCGTCGGTGCTCGCAAGGCCGCGATCGTAGAGCACTTTGTGCCAGAACCGGGCGTAGAGCAGGTGGAGCACGGCGTGCTCGGCCCCGCCCACGTACAGATCGACCGGCATCCACGCCTTGTCGATCTCGGGGTCGACCAGGGCCTTGTCGTTTTTCGGGTCGAGGAATCTCAGATAGTACCAGCAGGAGCCGGCCCATTGAGGCATGGTGTTCGTCTCGCGCTTGTAGCGCACCCCGTCGATCGTCACGTAGAGCCAATCCTCCGGCGCGGCGTCCAGCGGCGGCTCGGGCGTGTCGTGCGCGGCGTTGAACTCCATCTCCTCGGGCAGGTCGAGCGGGAGTTCGTCGGCCGATAGCGCGCGGACCGTGCCGGTCGGCTTGCCGTCGTCGTCCAATTCGTGGAGGATCGGGAACGGCTCGCCCCAAAAATGCTGCCTGCTGAAGAGCCAGTCGCGGAGCTTGTAGTTGACCGCACTGCGGCCCTGGCCCTTTGTTTCAAGGTCCTCGGCGATTTTCCGCTTGAACTGTGATGTTTTGAGCCCGTCATAGGGGCCCGAGTTTATCGCAGTCCCTTCCCCTCTTGGCTCGAAAGCATGTCCCGCGAAAACAATCTGCTTCTCGTCACCAGTGTATACGTCTTCACCACGCAAGATTCTCTTGCGCCAATCCAAGTATTCATCGTACGCCTGCCCTGAGTTGATAACGGCGTCACCTTTCCCGATGCCGCCTGTCGGCGGTTCAACAACCGCTGTTATTGGCAGGTCGTGTGTTTGAGCGAACTCGAAGTCGCGGGTGTCGTGCGCCGGGACGGCCATGATGGCCCCGGTGCCGTAGCTTATGAGCACGTAGTCGGCCACCCAGATCGGAATCGCCTCGTCGTTGACCGGGTTGATCGCGTAGGAACCGGTAAACACACCGGTCTTCTCTTTGGCGAGATCGGTCCGGTCGAGGTCGCTTTTCCGGGCGGCCTCCTCGCAGTAACTCTTGACGGCGTCGGCCTGCTCCGGCGTAGTCAGCCGCTCGACGAACGGGTGTTCGGGTGCGAGGACCATGTAGGTTGCCCCAAAGAGCGTGTCCGGCCGGGTGGTATAGATTCGCAGGACCTCGTCGCCCGGTTTCTTGGGATAGCCGGCGGCGGCCCGGTCGTACTTCCATCCTTCGTATTCCTTGGCCGACGGCTTGCCGTCTTCGGCGGCGATGGTGCCGATGAAGAAATCGACGTCGGCCCCGGTGCTGCGGCCGATCCAGTTCCGCTGGAGTATTTTGATGTTCTCCGGCCAATCGAGTGCGTCGAGGTCTTTTTCAAGGCGATCGGCGTATGCGGTGATCCGGAGCATCCACTGCCGAAGCGGAATCCGCACCACCGGATGTCCCCCGCGTTCGCTCACGCCGCCGACCACTTCCTCGTTCGATAGCACGGTCCCCAGCGCGGCGCACCAGTTGACGGGCGCTTCGAGCTGGTACGCCAGCCGGTGCTCGTCCCGGTACCCGGCAACTGCTTCCTTCCCTTGCTGCTCGATTTCGTCGGGTATCGGCAATTCGGCGATTGGGCGCCCCTTCTTCTGCTGCTCGTCGAACCAGGTGTCAAAGAGCGTCAGGAAGATAAATTGCGTCCAGCGGAAGTAATCGACGTCGGTGGTGGCCAGTTCGCGGTCCCAGTCAAAGCTGAAGCCGATCATCTTCAACTGGCGGCGGAAATTGGCGATATTCTCCTCGGTGGTGGCCCGCGGATGCGTGCCCGTCTTCTTGGCGTGCTGCTCGGCCGGCAGCCCGAAGGCGTCCCAGCCCATCGGGTGCATCACGCTGATGCCCCGCATCCGGTTGTAGCGGCAGACGATGTCGGTGGCCGTGTAACCTTCCGGGTGGCCGACGTGGAGTCCGTCGCCGCTGGGATAGGGAAACATGTCCAGGGCGTACAATTTGCGGCCCTTGGGTAATTTAGGGGCTGCAAACGTCTTATTCTCTTCCCAATACTGTTGCCACTTCGGTTCCAGCGTGGCCGGGTTGTATCGAGGCATGATGCTCTCCACTGGGGTCGATCTTTTGACAAGCGACCGATTCTACCGGTTCAGGGCAGTTTCGGCAAAGGGAATCGCAGAGTCTTACGCCTCGGCGATTGCCCTTGAACGTGGTGGCGTTTTTCGCTAAAAGTCCGCCCTATCCCTCTCATTGCTTTTCACCTTAGTCTCGACCAGACGCAGCTTTCCTCCCAGGAGGCGTTTCCCATGCGTGTGATCTTTGCCGTTGCAGCGATCTACTGTACCGCCGTCACGTCCCCCGCTAGCGGGGAGCGGACTCTTCCCTACAAGGCGTTTGTCACGGCCAACGATGTGTATGTCCGCAGCGGCCCCGGCCAGAGCTATTATCCCACCGACAAGCTCAAGGCGGGCCGGGAAGTCGAAGTCTACAGGCACGATCCCGGTGGGTGGTGTGCAATCCGTCCCGTCAAGGGTAGTTTCTCTTGGGTTTCGGACCGCTACCTTCAGGGCGGCAAAGATGATCTGGCGATCGTCACCGCCGACGGGGTTGCTTCCCGGGTGGGCAGCCGATTCAGCGACATTCGCGACGTGATCCAGATCCGGCTCCACAAGGGCGAGGTGGTCGAGGTGCTCGATTGCGTGCAAACGGGTTCGCGGAAGTGGTACAAGATTACCCCGCCTTCCGGCGAATTCCGCTGGGTCGCCGGCAAGTATCTCGATCCCGACTACCCCAAGGACGGCATCCGCAAGACGGGCATTGCCGAAAACAACGCGAAACAGGCGCAAGACGAGCCGGTCGACGACTCGCAACCTGGCGAGCCGGCGGCCTTTGTCCGGCAATCGCTCGACGGCGAGCCGGCCGGGATTCCTGCCCCCGGCGACATCGCAAAAAAACCGCGACCGTTGGTCGCGCCCGCCGACCGTACAGTCCAACAGAGCGAGGAGCCGCCGCCGGGCCCCCGGACCATCAGCCCGGAGGAGTTCCGGGCCGAGATGGAAGACCTCGATCTGAGACTCTCGACGATGGTTATCGAAGAGCCGACCGTTTGGTCGTTCGGCGCCATGCGCCGGCGGGCGCAGGAGATGTTCAATCTTGCCGAGACGGCGATTGAGCGGGGGCGTGCCCGAGCCCTTATGAACAAGTTGGCCCGTTTTGCCGACATCAAGCAGCGTTACGGCGAAATGGTCGCCGTGCAGGAGAAGATCGAGCGGGCTGCCGGCAGGCTGGCGGCGTTGGATGGGGCGGAAGATCCCGCTGCCGGGCTCCCCCATCCGCTTGAAGACCGTTTTGACGGAGTCGGCCAGTTGACGCGAGTGGTCTCTCCAAAGACGGATTCCCCGCGTTTCGCGCTGGTCGACGAGCAGGGCGAGGTGCGTTGTTACGTGAGCCCCGCACCGGGGGTGAAACTGCAATATTACCTGGGCCGCCGCGTCGGTGTGACCGGCAACCGCGGCTACATGCCGGAACAGCGAGCCCATCACGTTATGGCCCGCCACGTGAACCTGCTGGAAGGGCAGATGCGCTAGTCGTCGTTTGTGCCCGGACACCGCTGGCTGCCGATCGCGGCCGGCGTTTCCGATAGGAGGATAATCGTGAGACTTCTATATCTCGTCGTGTTTGGCCTCTCTCTCAGTTCGCTGGGATGTGCTTTGGTCCCCGTTCCTTATCCTGCAAATGCAACAAGAGGGGTTCGGGAAATTCGCGTGCTTGATGCAGAAACGGCAACCGACATTCCAGGCGCGCAAGCCTCGATCGGCACCATGGATGCCCGCCACAATTGGTTCACGTTCGATGGCTACAACTGGACCAACTTCTGCCAACCGATGCTGGTCAGTCTGAACGAGGAGGATGAAGAGGACGAGCCATCGGCGCCGGGACTGGCCCGTAACGGGGACGACACCTTTGCAGTTCCCAGACGCCTCGTCTTGGGCGCCGTTCGGCCTTTTGGACTGATTGGACCTCTTGGGTGGGCGCTCGAAAACACGCCTACGGTCTATTACTCCGTATCCGCGCCTGGTTATCACCAGGCACAGTTATCCTATGCAATCAACCGCCGTCCGGACGTGGGCTTCAGCAGCATCGGACATCTCTTGCCGCAGCGATCGCACGTCGGCGTGATGACAGGCGGAGCGTGGACATTGGTGCAGGAAGTCGACGGAGAACTGCGTACGGTCGACGCCGAGAACGGCCCCGAGGTCGCAATGTGCGAATTCCGGAGAGACGGAATCCTGTATTTCTATCTGCGGCGCCGCTCGCCGGAAACGCTGGCAAACGCACACTTCTTCAGTGATTGGAAAGCGGGCACAAGGGAAAACGACGCAGCGCAGATCCAATTGGCCGGGCACGCGGAAGAGGTGCCGGCGGAGGTCGCGCCATTGCCGCTGGCAACGGGGGATTGCAAAGTCGCAAGTGGGTTACTAAACTCACCTCATGCGCAACATCGAACTGAAGGCCCGGCTCGCTGGCCTTGACGCGGCCCGCGAAATCGCCGAATCGCTCGCCACCGAACGGCTGGGCGTACAGCACCAGGTCGATACCTACTTCAACTGCCGCAACGGCCGGCTGAAGCTCCGCCAGATCGACAACCTGCGGTCGGAACTCGTCTGGTACGCCCGAGCGGACGAAGAGGGCCCCAAGGCAAGCGACTACGCGGTAGTGCCCATCTCGAATCCGGAGACCCTCAAAATGGCGTTGACTGCCGCTTTGGGGGTGCGAGGGGTCGTCGACAAGCGGCGAGAAATCTATCTCGTCGATAACGTGCGGGTCCACCTGGATGAGGTCGCCGGACTGGGGACATTCTTGGAGTTCGAGGCGGTCCTCGGCCCGGGGGTCGAGGACGCGGCCGGCCATGCCCGACTGGCGGGACTTCAGCAGCAGTTCGGCATCGCCCCGGCCGATTTGCTCCCGGGTTCGTACAGTGACATGATTTCGTAAGTCATTATCTGACAAGAGCTTGCGTCCTGGAGGTTTCCGCGGAAGTTGTCCTGGGGCCGTTCATCTGCTACACTTGAGCGGTTCGGGAAGCCCAGTTCGGGTTATTCAAGGGGCCCACCGATCCCTGTGTCAGCGGCTCCCCATTCGAGGAGACCTTTATGAACAACGACCATGCCACGTTGCGCATTGTAGAGAACGAATACGAGATGCCGGTCCACGTCGGGACCGAAGGCAACAAAGTGATCGATATCTCCAGGCTGTACGCCGAAACCGGCTTGATTACCCTGGACGACGGGTTTGGCAATACCGGGGCGACGACCAGCGGCATCACGTACATCGACGGCGAGAAGGGCATTCTCCGCTACCGGGGCTACGCGATCGAGGAAATCGCCGAGCGGTGCGACTTCACCGAGACGGCCTATCTGCTGATCTACGGCGAACTGCCGACGGGTGAGCAGTTGAAGGAGTTCCGCGCGAACGTCCGCAGGCACTCGCTGCTGCACGAAGGAATGAAGACGATTTTCCGCGGGTTCCCGCCCGACGCCCACCCCATGGCGATTCTCAGCTCGGTCGTCGGGGCGCTGGCCATCTATTGCCCTGATTCGCTTGAACCGAGCGACCCGGGGCAAATGGAGCTTGCCATCTACCAAATGTTGGCCAAAATGCCCACCATCGCGGCGTTCAGCCACAAGCAGTCGGTCGGCGAAACGTTCATCTACCCGAGAAACGACCGGAACTATTGCCAGAACTTCCTGCAAATGATGTTCGCGACCCCCAGCGAGGAATATCAGGCGGATCCCGACTTCGTCGACGCCTTGAATCTGCTGCTGATTTTGCACGCCGATCACGGACAGAATTGTAGCACTTCGACGGTGCGGATGGTCGGTTCCAGCACGGTGAATCTGTTCTCGAGCATCTCGGCGGGGATTTGTGCGCTTTGGGGGGCCCTGCACGGCGGGGCCAACGAAGCCTGCATCAACATGCTCGAAGCCATCCACGCCGACAACGACAACCTTGGCAAGTATATCGATCGCGCCAAGGACCCCAACGACGATTTCCGGCTGATGGGGTTCGGGCACCGGGTCTACAAGAACTACGATCCCAGGGCCAAAATCATCAAGGAGATGTGCCACCGGTTGCTGAAGAGCCACCGCCTGGAAAACCCGATCTTCGAGATCGCCCAGGAACTCGAAGAGGTTGCGATGTCCGATTCCTATTTCGTCGAACGCAAACTCTATCCGAACGTCGACTTCTACTCCGGTATCATCTACAGCATCACGGGTATTCCAAAACAGATGTTCACGGTGTTGTTTGCCCTGGGGCGTCTGCCGGGCTGGATCGCCCACTGGCGCGAGATGCACCTCGCTCCCGGCGGCATGCGGATCCACCGGCCGCGACAGCTCTACACCGGCTCGGCCCACCGCAAGTTCGTGCCCTTGATCGACCGATGATTCACTACGACGTTTCCGAACGCATATGCGTCCTGCGGCTCGATGCCCCGCCATTGAATGTCATTACGTTCGCGTTGCTCGACGAACTCCGGGCGGCAACCCGCCGTGCGAATGACGACTCGAACGTGCAAGGAATCGTCATTACGGGCGACGCCGGTCATTTCAGCGTTGGGGCGGATATCAGCATCTTCAAGGAAATTGCGTCCGCCGAAGACGCCGTTCGCACGTCGCGGATTTTTCAAGAGGCCTACCAGGAGATCGAGGATTCGCCGAAGCCCGTTGTTGCGGCGGTTGCCGGGGGCATGATGGGCGGGGCCGTCGAGCTGGCCGCCGTGTGCCACTTCCGTGTGTGTGCCGGGAAGACCTGGTTTAGCATGCCGGAGGTCAACCTCGGCATCAATTCCGGCGCCGGGGGAACGCAACGGCTGCCACGGTTGATCGGAGTCGGCCCCGCGCTCGACATGCTCTTGACCGGAAAACCGGTCGATTCCGCGAAAGCGCTGAAACTGGGATTGGTCGATGCGGTTTGCGAGGGCGGGGAGTTAACGGCTTGCGCCGGAGAAATTCTCCAATCGATGAAAAGCCCCCGCACCGCGTGCCGGGGGGACGCGGAATCATGCGAAATCATCCGCACCCGCGACCGCGTCGACAGGTTGGAGGACGACGCCGCGCGAGAAACTCTGTTTGCAGAGGCAGAGCAGCAGGTTGCAGAGGGACGCCCGGAAATTATCGCCCCGCGGAAAATTCTCGAAGCAGTCAAGATCGGCTTGGAAGAGTCGTTCGAAGCCGGCCTGCGAAAGGAGCAGGAGTTCTTCGCCGATTGCATGGCAACGCCCGCAACGCAGAACAAGATCTACATCTTCTTTGCCCATCGCGAGACGGGCAAAGTTCCATATCTTGGCGACGTGAAGCCGGCCGAAGTGGCAAAGGCCGCCGTGATCGGCATGGGCTCGATGGGAACCGGTATCGCGCACGCCCTGATGATCGCCGGCGTGCCGGTCGTCGTCCGCGACGAAGATGATGCGATTCTGGAGAAGGGAACCGCCAAGATCACCGGCTCGATCGAAGGCCGCGTGAAGCAGGGCAAGCTCGACCCCGAGCGGGCCGGAGGGATGCTGAAACTGCTTGCGACGACGACCGACTGGCAGGAAATCGCCGACGCCGATCTTGTGATCGAAGCCGTCTTTGAAAACACGGCCGTGAAGCACACCGTCCTTCGGCGGATTGAAGACGTCTGCGGCGACGATGCGATCATCGCCAGCAACACGTCGACGATCTCCCTCGACGTTCTGGCCGATGCGATGCAACGGCCCGAGCGGCTGATCGGGATGCACTTCTTCAATCCGGCCCATCGAATGCCGCTGGTCGAGGTGATTCGCCGCGAGGCGACGCCGGCGGGCGTCATGGCCACGGCACTGCAATTCGCCGGGCGGATCCGCAAAACGCCCGTCCTGGTCCGCAACCGCGAGGGATTTCTGGTCAATCGCATCTTCATTCCGTACTTGAAGGAGGCGTTTTGGCTGCTCGAAGAGGGGGCGGATGCAGCGGCGATCGACGCCGCGATGGTCGAGTTCGGCTTCCCGATGGGACCACTTACGTTGATCGACATGGCCGGGCTCGACATCCTCGCAATGACCGATGACGTCTTGAGACGCGCGTTTCCGCAGCACGGGCCGCTGTCGCCGGTGGCCGTTCGCCTTGTCGAGCGGGGACACCTGGGCCAAAAGACGGGGGCGGGAGTTTACAGGTACGAAAAAGGGGACTATACTCCGTTCCATAGCCGGGATGCGGAGGAAATCGTTGCCGATGTGCGAAGACAACAGGGACGGACGCCACGCCGGATCGATGCGGACGAAATCACCGACCGGCTTGTCCTGCGGATGGTGAGCGAGGCGTTCCACGTCGTGGAGGAGGGCATTGCCCAGCGAGAGTCGGACATCGACGCCGCCATGGTCCTCGGGACCGGGTTCCCCGACTTCCGGGGCGGCGTGCTGAAATACGCCCGCGACCGGGGACTCGACCGCGTGGCGGCCCGGCTCGAAGAACTCGCCTCGCAATGCGGCCGGCGGTTTTCGCCGTGTGAACTTTTGAAAAAGCTGAAAGGAGCGTGATATGGCGGAGCGGAAAGATTTTGAAGCCAACAAGGCTATGAAAGGGGTGATGGGCAAATACTTTACCGAGTTGACCGAAGGGCCGAAACAGGGAAAGAAAACGGCCTGGTGTACGAGCGTCGGACCCGCGGAGCTGCTCCAGGCGCTCGGCTTCAACGTCTTCTACCCGGAAAACCACGGTGCGATGCTCGGCGCCACCCGCATGGCAACCGACCTGATCCCCCTGGCCAACGCCCGGGGATTCTCGCCCGACATCTGCTCCTACCTGACGGCCGACGTGGGGTCGTATCTGAAGGGCGAGAGCCCGATGCAAAAGATGAAGCTCCCCGGCCCGCCCAAGGCCGACGTGCTCGTGTTCAACACGAACCAGTGCCGCGACGTGAAGGATTGGTTCCAGTTCTACGCCCGCGAGTGGAACGTCCCGTGCGTGGGCATCCACACGCCCCGTTCCATCGGCGAACTCGACGACTGCATCATCGAGGACGTCGCCCGGCAGACCGAGGCCCTGGTCGAGCCGCTCGAAGCGGTGGCGGGGCAAAAGTTCGACATCGACCGCCTCCGCGAGGCGGTCGATCTCTCCAAGCAGTGTACCCTGCTGTGGAAGGCGGTGCTTGAGGCGGCGGCCAACGTCCCCTCGCCGATTACCTTTTTCGATGGGACCGTGCAGATGGGCCCGGCCGTCGTGCTCCGCGGCGAGCAAGCGGCCATCGACTACTACAATATCCTGCTGCCGGAGTTGAAGCAGCGCATTGCCGACGGGGTCGCTGCCGTCGAGGGCGAGCGGTTCCGCGTCTATTGGGAAGGCATGCCCATCTGGGGGAAGCTCCGCGACCTCTCGACCCAGTTCCTCGAGCTGAAGACCTGCGTGGTGGCCTCGACCTATTGCAACAGTTGGATCTTCGACGCGCTGGACCCGGCCGATCCCTTCAAGAGCATGGCCCGGGCGTACTCGGGCATCTTTATCTGCCGCAGCGAGGACTGGAAGGAAAAGTACATCGAGGAAATGGTCGCCAAGTACAAGATCGGCGGCATCCTCTACCACGACGCCAAGACCTGCCCGAACAACAGCAACAGCCGCTACGAAATGCCGCAGCGCCTGCAAACAAAGCTCGGCAAGCCCTACCTGATCGTCAACGGCGACTTAAACGACCTGCGGCTCTATTCGGAAGAGCAGACCCGCACGAACATCGAGGCGTTTGCCGAGCAGCTTGCGGAGGTGTGAAGAGGAACACACACGTAGGGTGGGACAAGCGAAGCGCCGGCCCACCAGAGCCCGGATTTATGGTGGGCCGGCGCTTCGCTTGTCCCACCCTACGGGCAACAGACCGAAAGCGTTAGACGATGGACTATTATTGTGGCATCGACATCGGTGCTTCTTCCGCGAAGCTGGTGCTGATCGACGAGAACCGGCAGATCGTCGCCCGGTCGCTGCGGAGTTCGGGCATCGATTATCCGAAGACGTCCCGCCTCTGCCTGGAAGATGCGATCTCGGCTGCCGGTTTGGCGGAAGAACAAATCAAGGCTTCCATTTCGACCGGCTACGGCCGCGACAACGTCGCCTGGGCCGGCGGCAAAATGACCGAACTCGCCTGCCACGGCAAAGGGGCGTTTTCCCATTTCCCCACGGCAATTACGGTCATTGACATCGGGGCACAGGACAACAAGGTGATCCATCTCGACGGGCAAGGACGTCGCACGAGTTTCAAGATGAACCGGAAATGCGCCGCCGGCACCGGCGCGTTTCTCGAAGAAATCGCCCACCGCCTGGATCTGGATATCGGCGAACTCAACGGGCTGGCCGAACGATCGACCGAGGAAGTTACGCTAGGCAGCTTCTGCACCGTCTTTGCCGCGACCGAGGTGTTGGCGAAGATCCGGGCGGGGAAAAAGATCGAAGACATCGTCAAGGGAGCGTTCCGGTCCGTGGTCAAGCGCGTCTTCGAGATGGACGTGATCGAGGGCGAGTTGGTGCTGACCGGCGGGGTCGTCGCCCACAACCCGTACTTGCTGACGCTGATCGAGGAATCGTTCGGCCGTCCGGCCGTGGCACCGCCCGAACCACAGCACATCGGCGCCTTCGGAGCCGCACTGTTCGCATTGGAAAAGAGCAAGAACGAAGTTTAGCGGGGTAGCTGCGCTGCCCGTTTTGAAAACCAAGAAGGACCGACAACCATGCTAACCACGACCCCCCCTGCCCAAATCACCGACAACCTGCTGATGCTCGGGACCGGCGCGTATCCGCTTTACCTCTTCCGGGGCAAGCGGGAAGCGGCCATCTTCGAGGGCGGAACCGGCCCGATGGGACCGCTGCTGCGAGAGCAGCTCCAAGAGCAACAAATCCCGGCAGACATCGTCAAGCAGGTAATCGTCACGCACGCGCACCCCGACCACGTGATGGCCGTCCCGTTGTTCCGCGAGATGTTTCCCGGCGTCGAGATCCTGGCATCCGCGGCCGCGGCCAAGACGATGTCCGCGGAAAAGGCCGTTTCGCTCTTCTGCAAGATCGACGGGGCCTTGACCGACTCGTTGCTGAAGGCCGGACAGATCGGCGAGCAACACAAGCCCGAGCCGCTCGGCGAGATGCGGATCGCGGTCGATCGCCTTCTCAAGGAGGGCGACGCCGTGACGATCGAGGGAACCGCCTTTGCAGTCCTCGAAACGCCGGGGCACAGCGATTGCAGTCTGAGCTTTCACCAGCCCGAAGCCGGAATCCTGATCGTCTCCGACGCCACCGGCTACTACGTGCCCGAGCACGACGCCTGGTGGCCCAATTACTTCGGCGGCTACGACGGTTATCTCGGTTCCATGCGCCGGCTCCGGGAAATCGGCGCGGAGATCCTCTGCCTCAGCCACAATGCCGTGATTCAGGGTGCCGACGAGGTGAAGGGTTACTTCGACCGCGACATCGCCGCGACCGAGGCATACCACGAGCGGATCATCGGCGAGATCGAATCGGGAAAAACCGTCCGCCGGCTCGCCGAGGAACTCGGCTCCGAAATCTACGAAAAAACACAGCTCTTGCCGCTCGACTTCTTCCAGAAAAACTGCGGTGTTCTGGTCAAACAATCGCTGAAACGCGAGGGGATCGACCCGGAAGAAAAGAAATAGGGAACCATAGTAGGGGGCACCCGCCCCAGTTAACACAACCCTGCACGCATCTGCCGAAAGAACAACCATGCCCGCTTCACGCATTCTCGGAACCGGCCACTACGTGCCGCCGAAAGTCGTCACCAATTTCGACGTCATGGAAATGATGGAAACGTCGAACGAGTTCATCGTCGAACGGACGGGCGTCCACCGCCGGCGGCACGTCGAACCCGAGGTGAGCGCGTCCGATCTGGCGGTGCCCGCCTGCAAGGCCGCCGTCGACGACGCCGGACTGACCATGGACGAGATCGACCTGTTGATCCTCAACACGATCACGCCCGACCATGCCGACCCCGGCTGCGCGTTCTTTTTGCAGCCGAAGCTCGGCCTGACCGATTGCGGGGTGTTCGACATCCGCCAACAGTGTGCGGGATTGCTCTACGGCATGGCCATTGCCGACAGCTTCATCCGCGCCGGTACTCACCGCCACGTGCTGATCGCGTGTTCGGAGACCCTCTCGAAGCGGATCGACGGTTCGTATGACGGCCGCAACATTTCGATCCTGCTGGGTGACGGCGCCGGCGCCGTCGTTGTGGGACCGTCCGACGACCCCGCGACGGGAATCCGCTCGACCATTCTCCACGCCGACGGCAGCGGCGCCGAGTTTCTCTACACGGCCGCGCCGGGTAGCGGACTCGGCCGCACCGAACACATCCTCAAGGAAGACATCGACGCGGGAAGGGTCCACTTCCGCATGAACGGCAAAACCGTCTTTGAAAACGGTGTCGCGAAGATGTCCGACGCCGTCTTCGAGTCGCTTCGGGTAAACGGCCTTACGCTGGACGACATCGATGTGCTCGTCCCGCATCAGGCCAACCTGCGCATGCTCGAAGCCATCATCGAGCGAGTCGGAATCCCGAAGGAAAAGGTCTTCATCAACGTCGAAGAGTACGGCAACATCGCGTCGGCTTGTCTGCCGATTGCGGTGGACCAGGCCCGCAAGTCGGGCGTCATCCGCGACGGAAGCCTGGTCATGCTCGTGGCGTTCGGCTCAGGCTTCGTCTGGGCCTCGACCCTGATGCATATGTAGATATCACCCCCGGCGACACCGTCCCATGTCCCAATTGTCCGAACCGCCCGAAGACCCCAAGGTCGTTGAACTGCTTGACGACTACCTCTATCGGTTGCAGACGGGTGAGACTCCGGACCGGGAGGCGGTGCTGCGCGAGCACCCGGAATTGGCCTCCGCGCTCGATTGTCTCGAGGCGCTGGAGGACCTGGCACCGCGCGGCGATTCTGAATCGGAGACGATCGCAAGCTACTCTTCCGTGGGCCAATTGCCGCAGGCGTTCGGCCATTATGAATTGCTCAGCGAGATCGGGCGCGGCGGCATGGGGGTTGTCTACAAGGCACGCCAGGAAGGGCTCGACCGGCTGGTCGCCGTGAAGATGATCCTATCGAGCCATCTCGCCTCGCCGGAGCACGTCCGCCGGTTTCAGACGGAAGCCAAGGCGGCCGCCCGGGTCCGGCACCCCCATATCGTCCACATTCACGACGTCGGGCAAATCCACGGCCAGGACTTCTTCACCATGGAGTTCATCGAGGGCGAGAGCCTCGCCGACCGCGTCAAGGGAGGACCGGTCGATGCGGAGACGGCCGTCCGCATTGTCGCGGCCGTCGCCAGGGCCGTCGACCATCTCCACGAGCAAGACATCGTCCACCGCGACCTGAAACCGTCGAATATCCTTTTGGACGAAGAGGACCTGCCGTACGTAACCGACTTCGGGCTGGCCAAGATCTTTACGCCGGACACGGAAATGACGGCGACGGGGGTCATCGCGGGCACGCCGAGCTACATGTCGCCCGAACAGGCAGCCGGCCACAGCGGCGAAGTGGGGGCGAAGACCGACGTCTACAGCCTCGGGGCCATCCTGTACGAACTGTTGACCGGCCGGCCGCCGTTTCGTGAGGAGAGCCCGATCGACACGCTGATGGGCGTTCTGGGGCGCGATCCGCCCTTGCCGCGGCAGTTGAACCCCAGGATTCCGCGTTCGCTCGAGCTGGTTTGTCTGAAGTGCCTGGCCAAATCACCGGACGACCGCTTCGAATCGGCCGGGGCGCTGGCCGAGGCCCTGGAGCGTTTTGCCCGGGGCGAAGACCCGGGAGTCCGGCCGCCGAACGCGTGGGATCGGCTGGTAAGTTGGGTCCGCCGCCAGCCGGCGCTCGCTTCGAGGCTGGGAGCCCTGATTGTCTTCTACGCCGTCGAAACGATCCACTGGCATTGCGGGATCATGACCGACCGGCAGTTCCACTGGAAGGTCTCTCTGCTGATGGCCGGTTGGGCGGCCGCTTCCGTCTTCTGCCAGCGGGTGCTGGTCCGCCGGCACGGAGAAATCTCGATGTGCTATGCCTGGGGGTTGATCGACTCGGCGGCACTGCTCTCGGTCCTGCTGATAGCGAAGGGAGCGGCCAGCCCGCTGATTGTCGCCTACCCCTTGCTGATCGTCGGTTCGGGATTATGGTTTCGGGTGCGGTTCGTCACGTTCATGACGGTGCTGTCACTGCTGTCGTACGGCATTCTCGTGGTCGACTTCTACTGGTGGAGCCGGGACAAGCTCCACAATCTGATACCGACAACGGTCGACCGTCACGTGATTTTCATGGTGGCCCTTGTCCTGCTGGGCGCCGTAGTAGCTTACCTGGTCCACCAAGTGCGTATCCTGAGCAGTTTCTACGGCCGTCAACTGCCGTAATTGTCGGCGCGTGGCTTTGCGCACACCCCGCACACTTCTCCATTTACCCATTTACCGGACTCCGAATAATCGCCGGAATCTGGAAACTTTGCTAAACCGGCAAAATCGCCCGTCCGATACCGCTTGATAAGATTACGCTTCGTTAGGCCGTCCAACTTTCTCCCCCAAAAGAAGTATCATGCTTATCAAAAAATTGACCTCGGTTTTACTGGCACTGGTTGTCGGCGGAATGGCTGCATCGAGTGGCGCGTTCGGGCAATCGTATCACTCGGGATCGTCAGGCCCCACAGCCAAGAAGACCCTGGTGGATCATCTCGACGAACTCGGGCGTTCGGTCTTCGGGAAAATCCTCCCGCAGAAGAAGCCCGCACATTCGCACAATCATTCCCATTCTTATTCTCCGCATTCGCCCCTGCGGAGAACGCAATCGCAGCGGAGCGTACCGGCGCCGGGTAGTCGGGAATCAAGCAATCGCGAGTCGGATGTGGCCTCTGAAAACCTGCCTCTGCACAAGCGTTTGAGGACTTTCCGGCGATCGGCGTTCGACGACGTTGGGATGGACGCGAGCCCGGCGGCCGGCGAGTCCCGCCCTCGTGCCATGGTATCGACGTCGACCGGCACTCCAACGCCTGCGAAACGACCGACCCCCGCTTCACGCACGGTTGCAAAGACGAGACCGTTGATCGGGCGTCCTGTCGCCGCAGGCAAGGCAACCAATCCGTCTGACGGACCAGTGCCGAAAATGATGGACCATTCAACGCCTGCCAATCTGCCGCGCAGGCCCAATCCGGCGCGGGCAATCCAGGGTGTGGCAAGTACGATTCAACCGCCGGCGGGGTCGAGCAACCGCGTGCTGCTCGACGGTGAGGGACCGGCGCTGAGCGTACAAACAACGGGGCCTCGAAAGATTACGGTTGGCAAGGAGTCGACGTACGAGCTGATCCTTAGGAACACGGGGAACGCGGCTGCTGAAGACGTTGTGGTCTTGGTCGACATTCCGGAGTGGGCCGATCTTCTCGGGGCCGACGCCAGCGCGGGCTCCACCCAGGCTGCATCACCCGGCGACGATTCATGCCCGCTGGCCTGGCGGGTCGGCCGCGTGGAGGCCGCTGCGCAGCAACAGCTTGTTCTACAAATCGTCCCGCGGCAGGGCCGCCCCTTCGACTTGGCCGTGCGCTGGAGTCACAAGCCGGTTGCCTCGCAGATCATGATCGAAGTCCAGGAGCCGAAGCTGGCCGTCGACCTGGAGGGTCCCCGCGAGGTACACTACGGCAAGAGCGAAGTCTATACGCTTAAGATTGCGAATACCGGAACCGGCGAAGCCGAAAATGTCGTCGTCAACTTGACGCCGATGGGGTCCGGCGAAAATCAGGCGATTTCGCACAACGTGGGCAGCCTTACACCGGGTGAAAAGAAGTCGATCGAGGTGGAACTGACCGCCCGGGAAGTCGGCAACCTGGTCATTCAGGTCGACGTCCGGGGCGCCGGCGGATTGTGCGCCAAGTTGAACGAGCAGGTCCTGGTCCGCCGTGCAGCGTTGCAGGTAGACGTTACGGGGCCGAAGGTCCAGTTCGTAGGAACGGTCGCCAACTATCACGTCCGCGTCTGCAACCGCGGAACCGCCACCGCCCGGGACCTGAATATCTCGGCAAGCCTGCCGAGCGGGGCGAAATATCTCTCGGGAATCGAGAGTGCCGAACCGGATACGGGCAAGATCCAGTGGACCCTGGACCGCCTGGAACCGAATTCGGAGAAGAGCTACGTGGTCAAGTGCAGTCTGGGGCTGCCCGGCGTGAACCGATTGGACGTGGTCTCGACGGCCGAGGGCGACATCTCGGCCACCGCCGGATTGACCACGCAAGTCGAAGCAATGGCCGACCTGGTACTCGAGGTAGAGGACCCGGCGGGCCCGGTTGCCGTAGGCGAGGAAACGACGTACGAGTTGCACATCCGCAATCGCGGCAGCAAGACCGCACCGAACGTCGAAGTCATTGCGTACTTTTCCGAAGGCATCGAACCGGTCTCGGCCAAAGGCAACGGGCACAAAATCGGACCGGGACAGGTGGTTTTTCAGCCGATTCCCTCGGTGAGTCCCGGAAGCAACGTTGTGTTGCAGGTTGAAGCGAGAGCCCAGCTACCCGGGAACCACGTTTTCCGCGCCGAGGTCCATTGCCGGCCGTTGGGAACGCGACTGGTCAGCGAGGAAACAACTCACTTTTATCAGGACGGGCCGGTTTCGCAGCAGGCGTCGTTCACTCCGCGCAAGGCCGCGCCGATCTCGGCTCTGCGGCCGCTTCGCCCGGTGGATGGCGAGCAACCGCTGGTGAGCCCGTATGCACCGGAAGATGCGGCCCCCGCGGTGATGCCCGACGAGCCGAAGTCGGCAAAGCGACTCCGGTAGGAACCGCTTCGGCCGTTTCCGCGCAATTCGACTGCTACCTTGTGACGACTGAGATTGTGGGTTGTCGGGTGCCATGCCCACGCTTGCCGTGGGCATGTTCTGCAACGTCCACAAACATGCCCACGGCAAGCGTGGGCATGGCACCCACAGTTTCAATTGTCATACGGTACTACGGCCCGGTCGCGGCACCTTCCGCCGCTCCACTATAGTCGAAGCCCCGCACTCCGAGCTTGATCCGAAAGACGGCTTCCTTGGCAGCGACGGTCGTATAGAGGTAGCCGTCGTGGAAGTGGCAGTTGGTCACCCGGTCGCCGCCGCCGCCGTACTGGCGAATCAATTTCCCGGAGGGGACCTCGACGACGTTGATGACCCCGCCGGTCCACATGGCGACATAAAGGCGTCCCTTGTCGTCGAAGATCATTCCGTCGGGTGGGGTCAACCCGCCGATAATCTCGCCACGGGTTTCGGTCGGAAAACTGATCAACACCCGGCGATTGCTCAGCGTACCGTCCTTGGCCAGGTCGAAGAGCCACACACGGTATCGTTGGCCCTCGCCGACACACAGTTGCTTCTGGTCCGGGGTGACGGCCAGGCCGTTGGGAAAAGCCATGTCGCCGACCAATCGGGAAACCTTGGCGGTGTTGACGTCGTAGCGGTAGACGGCGCCGACGGGATTCCGCACACTCGAGCCGCCCGGATCGGTGAAATAGATGTTTCCGTCGGGATCGAGCGCCACGTCGTTGATGCTGTTAAACCGTTTTCCCTTGCACCGGTCGGCGAGCACCTCGACGGTCTTGCCGTCGGCGTCGATTCGCAGCAATCGCCCTGCACCCGAATCGGCAGCGACCAGCCGACCCTGGCTGTCGAGCTTTAATCCGTTGGCGCGAGGTTCGCGTCCCTCGACAGGAGCCGCCTCGGCCAGGTCGCAGAAGATGCTCGCCGTGCCGTCGGCGGTAATAAGTCCGATCGTGCCGTCGCGGCGGTAGTTGACCACGAACAGGTCGCCCTTCTTGTTCAGCGCAGGACCTTCGGCAAACGAGAATCCGGTCGCGTACATTTCCGGCTTGACCGAGTGAGACGGCGGCAGATCGGCGTGCGCCGTCTCCTTCTCGGCCTCATCTTTTTTTTCTTGGCTTGCTGCAACGGACGTCAGACAAAGCAATAACAGAACGACCAGTAGTATGGGAGGGCATCTCATGGCGCGGCGGTTGGGGTTGTGGGCGGGTTGGACCGCGGGGAACATCCCCCAGTCTATCGCGATTCCGATGGAACGCAAGGGGTCGCGGCGTTGAACGCCGATTTACGCCCGAACCTCAATGCGCTGGCTCCAGCCGAGCCGGGCGAGAATGCCGTACAAACAGGGGACCAGCAGCAGGACAACCACCGTGCCGAAGAGCAGGCCGAACGAGATCGAAACGGCCATGGGAACCAGGAACTGGGCCTGAAGACTGGTCTCCATCATCATCGGCAGCAGGCCCGCCACGGTTGTTGCCGAGGTAAGGATCACCGGCCGGAACCTTTGCATCCCGGCCAGGTGGACCGCCTCGAAGACGCCTTTCCCCTCGGCGATGCGGCGTTTGATGAAACCGACCAACACGATCGAATCGTTGACGACGATCCCGGCAAGGGAGATGAACCCGATGGTGCTGGGCATGCACCAATCGATCCCCAACAACAAGTGCCCCGCCACCGCGCCGACCAATCCGAAAGGGATCGCCAGCATGACGATCAGGGGTTCGACGTACGACTGGAATACGAACGCGAGCATAATGAATATGATGGCTATCCCGATGAGAAAGCCGTACTTCAGGCTGGCAAACGTCTTTTCACCTTCCTTCTTCTGGCCTTCCAGATCGATCGTTACGCCGGGGTGATCTTTGAGAAATTGGGGAAAGAAGTCCTTTTGCAGGTCGTTCATGATCTCCCTGGCGTTTCCCTTGCTTTCGTCCACGTCGGCGGTGACGGAGACGGTGCGTTTTCCGTTGACACGAACGATTTGCGAGAATCCGCGGCTCTTCTCGGCGGCGGCGACCTCACAAAACGGGACCATGCGGCCGTCCGGGGTCCGCACTTTGAAGTCGTCGAGATCGGCGAGCGAGCGCCGGTCGCCGGGCGCGTGCTGAACCTCGACCTCGAACGTGTCGGGACCGCGTTGGAACTCCTGGGCGATGTCGCCCCAGAAGGCCTCTCGCAACTGCGCGGCCAACACGGCAGAGGTGATGCCGAGCGGGCGCCCGACCGGCTTCAGCCGCACGAGCACCTCCTCCTTCCCCGGCCGCAGATTGTCGGCCACGTTGCGGACGCCCGGGTATTGCTTGAGCTTTTCCTGCAAATCGAAGCTTGCCTGCTGCAGCTCGCGAAGGTTCTTGCCGTGCAGTTGCACGTCGACGGCCCTGCCGCCGGGGGTCACCTGCATCTGTTCGAGGGTCAGGCTTACCACGTCGGGGACTTCGCCGATTGCCTCCTGCCATGCGGCCAGCACCTCGTCGCACCGGGCATTTCGCTCGTCGGCCTTGAGCAACTGAACGAGAACCTGGGCAAGATGGCTGCCCGTCTCCGGCTGTTCCGGCTTGTTGCCCAGAGTCCGGCCGAAACCGTAAGTGGTACTGACATGCTCAATCAGGTTTCTCCCGCCGGGCTGCACGGGCCGAAACCGGTCGTCGACGGCCTGCAAAGCACGTTCGACTCGCCGGGTAATCTGCCCGGTCGCCTGCAGGTCGGTTCCGGCCGGTAGTTCGATCCTCGCCACCAGGAAATCGCCGTCGAGTTCGGGGAAGAGTTGGAACTTCAGGCGCCCCCCGAGCAACATTCCCAAGGAGATGAGAAATAGCATTATCAAAACGGCAACCGGAACCACCGGCCGCCGGGCCGACCATGCGAGAACCGGCCCGTAGACCTGCCGCGTGAACCATTCGACGAAGCCGTTGATCGTCGCACGGAGTTTTGCAGGCTGCTTGGGCATCTTGCCCAGCGAGTGACACAGGTGGTGCGGCAGGACGAAGAATGCCTCGATCAGGCTGACGCCCAGCGCCGTAACGACACCGATCGGCATGACTCGCATCACTTTTCCGATTTCCCCCTGCATGTACAGAAGCGGCATGAAAATGGCCACCGTCGTCAGCATGGAAGCCGTTACGCCCATGGCAACTTCTTTGGTGCCGCTGACGGCAGCTTCGGCGGGCGAGGCCCCCCGCACGTAATGCGCAAAGATGTTCTCGCCAATGACGATCGCGTCGTCGACGATGATTCCCAGCGCCATGATCAGGCTGAACATCGTGATCATGTTCAGGCTCATGCCCGTTTGGTCCATTACGAACATCGTGCCGAAAAAGGAGATGGGAATCCCCGCCGCCACCCAGAACGACAGCCGCAGATTCAACATCAGCCACAAGGTGAGAAAGACAAGGATGAATCCGTAAATGCCGTTCTTGATGAGCATGCCCAAGCGGTCCTTGACGTACTCCGACCAGTCGCCCCACAGCGTCAGATGGACGCCGGGAGGGAGGGTCTTCTCGCGCTGCTCCACGAACCGCTTGACCTCGTTGCGGACGCTGATCGTGTCTTCCGACTCGGTTTTGCTGATTTCGAGGTTGACACAGCGCCGTTCCCGAAAAGAAGCCCGGGTCCACTCGTCCTCGAAGGTATCGGCCACCGTGGCGACGGCCCGGAGCGGAATCCTCGCCCCGTCGGGGCTCACCTTAACGGTCAGATCGCGGAAATCCTCGGCCCAGCGTCGCTGGTCGACCACGCGGATCTTGATTTCCCGCTCCCCGGTCTCGACGCTGCCGGCCGGCAGGTCCAGGCTCCCGCCGGCGACCTCCCGGGCGACGTCGGCGATGGTCAGCCCCTGGGCCAGCAGGTCTTTCTCGCGGACCTGGACCTTAATTTGGTGTTCGGAGAATCCGCTCGCCTCGACCAGGCTGACTCCGTCGAGTGCAAGTAGCTCCTTTTCGATACCATCGGCCAGGGCCACGAGGTCTTTTTCCGGCATCTCGCCGGCCCAGACACTGACGGTGCAGACCCTGTCCATCCGGTCGAATTCCCAGATCAGCGGCTCTTCGATGTCGACGGGAAAATTGTCGATCTGATCGACCGCGTTCTCAACGTCTTTCAAGACGTCACGGACTTCGTAGCCGTCGGACACTTCGATGATAAGCATACCGGAGTTCTCGCGGGAAGAGGAAGTAACCTCCTCGATGCCCTCGACGCCCTCGATCTCTTCCTCGATCCTCTGGCAGATGGTCTCTTCGATTTCTTCGGCCGAGGCGCCCTTGTAGATCACGCGGATGTTGATGTACTCGGAGGCGAAATCGGGAAAGACTTCCCGGGTCAGCGACACCGCGCCGAGAACCCCCAACAAGATAAGGGTATTCAGGGATTAGGGTGGCGGGAAGATGTTTGAAGTAGACGATGTAAGGGGTTGCTGGAGGTGGGGAGGTGCGTTTTCAGAACAAAGGAGAGTTGTTGGGATGGAAGAGGGCCGTGAG
>Ga0180432_10001552_pt1 | contig 36171 bp, 25 predicted proteins | sample SS_ome_10_FD_132414 | JGI IMG/M metagenome (GOLD analysis project Ga0180432, IMG submission 132414) | Hypersaline lake sediment archaeal communities from the Salton Sea, California, USA - SS_1_MS_2 metaG | ecosystem: Environmental > Aquatic > Non-marine Saline and Alkaline > Hypersaline >... | reverse complement strand
TTGCGTTTCTGACGAGAGGGTTGATATAGAAACGTGTGACGGAACCGGTGGAATAGAGGTGCGGCGGTCTTTCACGCCTCCCCGGTGCCCCATGGTATATATATTCCCATCGGCATATACGAGGGAACTGTAACGAACCGGTTACCAACCGGGCACACCGCTTTTGTGACTTGCTTTTTTCGGGATGATTACGACGAGCGCCGGGTGATCATTCGCAATGTCATTTCCCGGGCATGATCCTTGAGGATGTTGAGCAATTGTTCCGAGTCCGGTGCAACCGAAAAGTAGTTGGCGATATAGGTCGGCTGGACGAACAATCCCCAGTAGATGAGGCTTGCGGACAGGAAAAACAAGAAAAGGTTGATTCCGCCGAGGCGATCTTCATCGATCTGGGATTCAATCTGCCCCGACCAGGTGCGAAGCGTGGGTATCAGCTTTTCCCATTCCATGCTCCTGAGATCCAGGTCGGTGACCAGGAGCTGACGGAAGAACAGCCGGGCATAATTCGGATGTTCGTGGAGCATGTCGAAGAGATCATTGATCAGCTCCGTGATCGAATCCTCCAGCATGTCCGTATCGGTGAGGTCGTTTTGCAGGATTTTTGAAACGTGCTCATCGACGAGATCGGTGACCGACACCAGGGCCCGCTCAAAGACCTTCTTGTAGAGATTCCGCTTCCCGCCGCAATGATAATGAAGGGTATTGATTGATATCCCCGCCTGATCGGCGATCCTGCGGGTGGAGGCGCCGTCATACCCGTGCTGTGCGAAGAGCTCCTCCGCCGCATCCAGGATATCGAGCCAGGTCTCCTGCGATTTCTTGTGTTTTGTCATGTTTCTCCGGATGAATATGCGCTGTTGAAGCACCCCGGCGATTATACCATCATACATTCTTCCGGCTGTAAAAAAAGATGGTATCCTGCCTTATTTGAGGGCCACCATCTCGTGGAGTGTTTCCCCCGTGCGCGTATGCTCCTTCCCCTCGTGGGATACGCTCAGGGTGTATTTCGACCTGAACCTGAAATATCCGGGCCGTCCGATGAGCCTGTTGATGAGCCATTTTACGGGACGGGGAAAATTTTCCAGGAAATCGTGGGCGTCTATCACCTCCCTGACGTCCAGCCTGAGGGAAAACTCCCCATCCTTTTCGATGGTGATATATTCCGGGTAGTGACGGTTCGCCGTGGTGTTGAAGATGAGCTCCCCCTCCTTCAGATCCCACTCCCCGGTGCTCTTGATCACTTTGTCCCTGTACGCGATCATCAGGGGCTTCGAGCAGTCGTGGCCGTAGCGTCGATTGGTCCGCACGAACGCATAGATGAGGGTGAAGTCCTCCGCGTAGATCCGTCCCCAGTACCAGTGGGTGAGGATCTTCCTCATGTCGGCGGTTCCCCAGTTGTGGTCGTGATACCCGATGCCCTTCGCCTGGATCGTCTCGTCGCCGATCTTTACGATGCCCTCGACCCGGGCCCGGGGGATGGGAACGACCCACGCGAAATACCCGCTGTCGCCGTATGTTGTTTTCCCCTCACCGGGCCGCCATCCCGGGACCTCGACGGAGAAGGTCAATTTCGCCTCCAGGTCACCCTCGGAGACGAAAAGCTCATACACCGGGAGGCCCCCGTCATCCGGATAGCGCACCTCCGCGTGGTTTTTCCCCACCCACACGTCACAGATCTCGTCGGAGATTTTCACGTCCGACGTGTCGTACCGCGTGATGACCGAGAGCTTTTCGCCCGAGGGCGTGTAGACGTGAACCTCCACTCCCGGTTCCCGGGTCATGAGCTCCGAGGCCTGGATGAAGCCGATGACGACGTGGCCCGTTTCAAGGATGGCGTCGAAATACCACCACTCCAGATATATCCTGCCTTCCACCGTGTGCCGGGCGTTTTCGACGGGCTCAATGAGCTGTATTTCACCGTCTTTGTTACCGGGACCGGTCCATCCCTGTACCACTTTTTTGCTCATGCGACTACTCCTCTCGAGCGTGATGTATTACCTCTCCTCCCGCCACGCATCCGGTACCGTCGTTTTTACATACAGGGACGATATCGGGGGGAAGACACAATATACCTCCCCGCACGATCCGGGTGTGCGCCGGGAGACATGTATCATTCAACCTCTTCCGGCTCCGCGTAGAAGAACGGGTCCGACGCGGTATTCGGATCGAGGGCCCGCTTTATCTTGCTCTGCCAGATATGGTAATTGCCGCACTCGGGGCCGAGGCGGTCGTTCATGTCGCACCCCATGCCGGCGATGGGTATCCCCATGGCGTCGTTGATGGTGGCGTCGATCCCCTCGGCGATGAGATCTCCCGTTGCGACGATGGACTCCAGGTCCTTGGTGTTATAGAGGATGATGCCCTCCAGGTAGCCGAGGTGACCGCCCTCGTACGTTCCCCCGCACCCCAGGTCTCCCCCGTCGTCCACGATGACGCCGCGCTTCATGTACTTCTGCTTCGCCCGGGCGATCCATTCCGACTGCTCGACGCCCAGGTCCCAGGTGTCGAAGGAGCCCATCATGGTGTTCATCCCTTGGGAGGGGCGGGACGTGGCCTGGGCGTTCACCGCGTTGCGAATGAGAAGCCAGAAAAGCCGCGAGTACGTCTCCAGCCGGTCCTGTTTGCCGATGGGCAGGCGATCGACGAGCACCTGCAGAAACGGCAGGACACGAAGGAGCATCAGCGGGTCTTTCATCCTGTCGAGCAGCTTCCCGAGGAAGCGGGAATGTTTCATCCGGTGAAGCATCTCCAGCATCTTCGGAGACGGCTTGAAATTCAGGGGAAGGGATACGCCGCCGGTTTCCCTGAGTATCTGTCTCTGGGCCTTCATTTTCCACCGGAGCTCCCCCTTGGAGTTGCCGACCACCGCGTTCACGAGCACGTAGTTCGCGATTTTTTCGAAGATACCGGTTTCGAGGGCCGTTTTCAGCTCCTCGTTGTTTTCGGTCAGCCCCAGGGCGACGAAAAACATGGGGGTGCGGAACTGGGCGTACTCGATGTCCGCCTCGCCGAGCTTGTAGCCGGCGTCCTTCATGGCCTGGACGGTGGGAAAGGCGAGGATATTCATCCTGACGTTGTCCGGGTATTCCGTCAGGTGGTATACCGGCGCTTTGCCCGCCACCTCCCACGTATCGGGCCCGGCCCAGGGATAGAGCTTCACCGCGCACTTGGTAAAAACCCCCAGCCCCCCAAAGGTTCCGCTGAACCCCCGGAGGATCCCCCGTAGAGACGGTCCCGGGCCGTCGGCCGTGAACCAGCTTTTTCCCAGAACCCCGCTGCCCAGGGTGAACAGCTCGCCGGTGGGGAGCACCCATTCCACGCCCAGGAGGTTCCTGCCGCTGAAGCTCGTCGACGGGCCGGAAAAGCCGTATCCCCACGCGGCAGCGTGGGAGGCCAGGATCGAATGGTTGCTGCCCGACGATATGATGTGGACGTTCAGGCCGTGCTTGAAGAGCTCGGTCTGCAGCTCGTAGGCCTTTACGTACGGCTCTACAATTGCGATCTGGTTATCCACGTCGATGTCGATGATTTTGTTCATCCGCTTCAGGTCGAGGATGATGACCCGATCCCGGGACGCCGCGGCGACGGTGTGAAAACCGGTGGAGAGGGGTTTCGCCATCAGGTCCGTCGTGTTGCAGAAGCGCATGATCTCCTGGATCTCTTCGGTCTTCTCCGGCAGGACGACCGCCACGGGACGCGGGGTCCACCTCCCCCCCTCCTTGTTGAGGGTCTCCGGGTTCATGTAGAACGAGTAGGTATCCAGCATGCAGGGGTCGGTGAACACCCAGCGGGAGGAAACGATATCCTGAAGTGTTTTCAGCTCTTTGTCGGTAAGCATGGCGTCATCCTTTTATTGCCGTCCACAGGGAGTGTGCGAGACCGTCGGATAGAACCGGGTGATTTTCCGTGCGGGCGTGTCCGCATTCAGCTTCGTCACCCCCGGCGGTGGTGTTCGATCCGTGATATGGTTTGACGGTTCGTTCACGGCCTACAGGCCCCATTTCCCGTTGTTCATTATCCGGTTGGGGTCGAAGATCCCCTTTACCTTCTTCAACAGCGTGTGGTGGAGTTCGTATCGCCCGAACGCGATGTCCTGGGAGAATCCGTAGGGTCGGCTGAAAAACGCGCCGGCCCGGGCCGCCTCGGTGACGGCGCTCTTCTCCAGTGAGCGCAGTCGCTTTTTGTCTTCCGTGTCGCCGGGGTTGAAGGGTATCATGAACTCCATATGGCAGGCATGATTCTGGACGACCGGCTGGATGTATATCCCGATACGCCGTGGGTCGACCCCGTGTTCCGTGGCCGCGGTGGAAAAGATATCCGCGAACTCGCTCGTTCGGTCGAGGGTCGTAAGAAAAAATACTGAGAGGCAGTGCCCCGAGAGCCCGTGCCTCCAGTCCGTTTCCCCGCACGGAGCCGTGGCCGCCACCAGGAGGGCTTCCGCCGAGAGGGCCCCGATACGTGATGACTGGGCGAGCCCGTTCTTTCCGGCGATCGTTGTGATATCCTTTTTCTGGTACGCGATCCTCTTTTTCGGCAGTCGCTCGAAGCCCGCTATATTAATAAGGGAGACAAAGCCGGGGAGGGAGTCATGCATTTCATCGAACACTGTCCCGGAGGCGCCGTGCATGAGCATGGCCGCCGCCTGGCGGTTTAGTATGAATGTCTGCTCTCCCAGGGATGAGCGCCCGGTGGCGTATGTGAAGGAAACCAGGTCGTCGAGGGTTTCGGTCCCGATAAGGAGCGGCTCCTGGATCGTCGGCAGGATCTCCGTCCGAACGGAAATCCAGGTGACGGTCCCGATGGTCCCCTGGGATCCCTGCACGACGCGGTGCAGGTCTGTCTGGGAGGGGCCCCCGGAATATTTCTGTGCGCCGCCAAGGACCCGCTGGGCCTCCAGCGAGCCGGGGCCGCCGGCGGAGCCTGTCGTGAAGAGGGACCCGTCGCCGAAAATGACCTCGGTGCTGGCTACGGGATCGCCGTAGTCCCAGTGCCTGTTGGGCCATATGGTCGGTTCCCGGTCCGTGATGGCGGCGACGACGCTTTTTCCACTCCGGGGCGCCAGGGGCATGGGGAGCGTCATCCCGTGCTCCTTCAGGGCCGCCAGCAATTCGCCATAGGTGACGCCCGGCTGGATCAGAGCGACGCGATTACGCCGGTTGATCCAGGGAATATCCTTCCACGGCGACAGGTCGACGCGGATGTGTTCCTTCCCGGCGTCGACGCCTCCCCTCGTGTGTGTTCCGGCGGAGGACGAGATCGTCAGGTTCGCCGTCCTCCGATTGGAGAACGCGATAATCTCCTTGAGCTCCTCGGTGTCCCGGGGGTGAACGATGCATGACGGTTTTTCCCCGACGTCCAACAGGGGATTGATCGACATCGACGCGTCGATGTCGTCGGGGTTGTTTGTCACCCGCCCGTCCGGCAGTTGTGATTGAAGCTGGGTATAGATAGTCGCATCCATTTTTTATCTCACTCTTTTATATCGGCGGCTTCATAAACAAGGTCGATGATATCCATGACAGGCAGGGGAGAACCCGATCGGTCACCCTGGGATACGGAGAGGTTTGTCCGGCACTGGTGACATGACGTGACGATGCACTCCGCGCCCACGGAGGCGGCTTCATCCACCCGGTGGAGGGCCGTGTTCCGGGCAAGGCGCGGATACGCCTCGGGGACGCCCCCGCCCCCGCCGCAGCAGAAGGCATATTCCCGGATACGATGCATCTCCACGAACTCGATACCCCGTACGGATTGGATGATATCGCGCGGCTGGCCATAGACGCCGTTCACGCCCGTATTGATCGGCTTCGGGGGCTGGTAGTATGTCATGCACCCGTGGGTCATTTTCCGCTCGCCCTCCCAGTCGTGGGGCGGCTCGCTCTGGCGGCCCAGATAGCACGGGTCGTGGTAGGTGACCTTCTTCTTCACCGGTCGCGGGAGCCGAAGCCTTCCCCGTTTTATGAGGGTATCCAGGTACTCCGTCGCGTGATAGACTTGGGGCGTGAGTGCGATGCCGTATTCGGGGTATTTTGAGCGCAGTATCCCCAGGTCCGCACCCGACACCGTGATGACGGCGTCGACATCAAGCTCATTCATCGTCGCGGCGTTCTTTTGTGCAACGGCGGTGAACAGGTCCCGGTGACCGGTCCAGTAGGCAAAGAGCCCGGAATCCCGGGGGGTGTCATACAGAATTCCCACGTCGATGTCGCATTGGAGCAGGAGGCGGGCGAGTTTTTCCAGGGATGCCGTCTCGCCGGCGTCTTCGTCAGAGGGAAACCCGGGGAAGAGGAGCACATCGGCCTTTTCCCCCGGCAAGAGCTTCAGGCCCAGATCGATCGCCAGTTTTCTGTATTTCGCCCGTACCGCATCTCCGTAATCGGGATCCTCGATGTGATCGATGATCTTCCGGTGGACCGGGGGGCCCAGTCCCTCATCGACGATGTGCTCCCTCAGGGCGATATTTATCATCTGCCGCTCGGCGTCCATGATGAACTTGCACGATACGTCACAGAGACCGCAGGTCGTACAGGCAAAGGCGATGTCGGCCAGGGCCGCATCGGCCGCGATGCGGCCCTCCAGGAGACTCAGGGCGGTGATGCTTTTGCCGGAGCCTGAATATCCATGAACATGATACTCATGGTTGGCCGGACAGCCGTCCGCGTATGCGGGATTGGTGATGGTCGGGAGCGGTACCATTTTGCACAGAGAACACCGAAAACACTTCTTCATTTCGTCTTCGAGTGCGTGGAGCCTCTCTACAGCCATAGTGTGATTCCTGTGAGAAAGTCGAGAAAGTTTTTTGTATCAATCGATTGATATAATATTTCATATACCTGCACAAGTCAAGAAGAAAATGTGTTTTCGGCGGATTTTAGAGCGGCGGATGAGAATATTGTGAAATTAAAGTCAAAACAACTGAATGATGCTTGGCATCCTTTTCGATATGGGGCGTTTTTCGGGGACCTCTCGCTTCGTGGCCGCTGGTGACATCTCAAGAGATGCCCACCACGGCGCCATAAAAAGCAGGGGGCTGCAATATCTCGCAGCCCCCTGTTTTTGACGTGAGTTGAATTTTTCGGTATGTTTTACCTGTATCCCATCGTACTGCATGCCCCCGGCCGATCCTCTTCACGATAGATCGACGGCCTCTCCATCGCCTCCCCGACGTCTTTTTCGTCCCTCCGTGTTGTGCCTGAGGAACATCCTCGCCGTGCGATGTCCGGTGATATACACGATACCCGCATCGATATCTATTCGGCCTGCATTGTCTCCGAATCCCGGTACCGTATCCTCTCGTCGGCGATGAATGAGCCGTCAAAGCCGGTGGTCAGTTTGAGGGCGCCCTTGGGACAGTTGGTGACGCATGTCTGGCAGATGATACACTCGGTGGAGAGAACCCGCTTCCCGTCGGCCGCGTATGACGAGACCTTGATGTCCATGGGACAGACACGGTCGCAGGCGCCGCAGTCGGTGCATTTCTCCTTGTCGCTCTCGATCTTGAGAAGAGAAAACCGCGCCCCCGCCTTCAGAAAGAGGGTGATGGGGCAGATGTATTTGCAGAAGGCTCGGTTGTCCTTCGTTGCGAAGACGAGGACAATGCCGACCAGGTAATAGAGGATGTTGCCGGCGATAAGGAGATACAGGGAGGAGGTGCTCGTTTTAGTCAGCTCCCCCTTCAGGGATGGCTCGGCGAAAAACCAGATGACGACGACGAAGGCGAAAGAGGCAAGGAACATCAGGTATCGTATCACCCCGAATCCCCTGGCCCTGCCCGCCTTGTTTCTCTTGTAGGGGAAGAGATCCAGGATCATCGCCGTCCAGCACGCCCAGCCGCACCAGCCCCTGTTGAAGATCAGGGGTCCGAAAATCTTCGCGATAAGGTAGTGCAACACGGCGGCGTAAAAGAGCCCGGCGAACAAAAAGAGGAAAAAGCCCTCTATCTGCATGTTCTCCTTGCCGAGAAATCCCAAGACCCCCAGCATGTACAATCCCACGAGTCCCTGGGCCAGAAGCCTGCCCATCGGCTTGTGCTTTCTCGGCAGGAGGACGTACAGCCCGAATCCGAGGCCCAGGGCGGTACCGATAAAGCCGAAGTTGAAGAGGTAGAAGATATCCACCTTGAGTCCCAGGACGACTGCCAGGGTGTAAAACACCCCCATCATGATGAGCGGTACCGTGAGCTTGCCGATGATCGACGTCTTTTCGGACATGTCGCCTCCTTTGATACAATTCCTGTATTGATTTATATATGAGGTTTCTCTTAATCCACTCCTCGATGAGACTCCCCATCAACGTGTATGTATCCGGCTTCCGCAAGAGATGAATCGAAGGGGGGAGATATCCTCCCGCCTGTCGCCGACGGCCCGAGGAATGGAAAGACCTGTTTATTGGATGTATATTACTCAGAAAGATGACAAAAAAACAAGGGAATTCGGGGGGCTCGCGGGTTATTCCAGAAAACACAATAGTAGAGAGATAGTCGCACCCAGATGCCGTATGACTCCTCCAAAACACCCGCTCGCGGATGGCATCATCCTCCGGCGCCGTTGTTATAGGTCCAGGAGTCGTCCCCGCATTACAGTAACAGGCGGTTGCATAACGCATCCCGCCATGAGACGAAAATCCTTTGACTCCGGTACATGGCCGTGGGTATAATCCAGGAAAACATCCTCATACCAAATCGACAAAACGATATGGAGGTCCCATGAACAAAAAGAAACTGGCTGCGGTGATATGCGGAGTTATCTTTTCCGTCGTCATCCTGGCCTGGATCGGTGTTGTTGAGATATATCAGGTGCCGCCGCGGGTTCTCTTGCACGCGTCCTGGACGCCGGAAGAGATCGATACCGCCGTCGATACGGTGGTTATGATAGACATGGGATCCGATGACTCCTGGCCCCTGGAGTGGAGGGGGCCCGGGAGCTTCCTCGACGAACAGGCGGACGTGAATATCGTCATCATCCATTTTCTCGATGTGAATACAGAGATAATCGACTCACTGGACCCCAGGGCCGTGATCCTCACCGGCTATAAACAGCCGCTCTCCACGTACGATTTTGCTGAAATGAAAGGCCTTTTTTCGTTTTTGAGAGAGACGGAGCTCCCGGTGCTCGGGATATGCGGGGGACACCAATTCATCGGCAAGGCATTCGGCTCCGAGATCGTGCCGCTGGGCAGCCTGGAAAAGGGATTTTGTGAGGTAACACTGGAACAAGACGACCCGATTCTTGCCGGCCTCTCCTCACCCATCTATACGTTTTTGTGGCATGAGCTCCAGGTCGATCCGCTCCCCGAGGATTTTATCCTTCTCGGCTCCGGTGATCTCTGCGAAATACAGATCATGAGGCACCGCACAAAGCCGATCTATGGGGTACAATTTCACCCCGAGTATTCGTCGAGAAAGTACCACGACGGCGTCATCATCTTCAGGAACTTCCTGAAGATCGCCGGGATAGATCCGAAAGCAGAATAGGGATTTCACATGAGCGTAAATCGACCATATAGAAGAACCATTCGACAATTCACTGATGATGAATATGCCGAAGGTGGGAGATGGAAATATATTCAACATTCTAAATTTGCAGAATCACCGGAACACTATATTCGCGCCTTCCTGCTCATTCAAAAAGACCTGCAACAGATCTTTGACTTCGTTGAGCCGGCGGATGGAAATCTCGGTTGTTATTCGTTCCGTATCCACGAGATCTTTCTACGGGCCTGTGTTGAAGTTGAGGTGAACTGCAAGGCAATCCTAAACGAAAACGGGTATACTAGGAATCGTGATTTAAACATGACTGATTACAAAAAGATTGAACAGTCGCACCGACTCTCCTCGTATTCGGTCAAGCTTCCGATATGGCATGGCAGTAAGAACGAGCGAAAGCCTTTTATCTCATGGTCGGACCCATCGTCTGAAAAAGACTCCCCACCATGGTACTCTGACTATCACAGCATAAAACATGATAGGCTCGCCAATTTTGAGAAAGCCAACCTTGAAAACATGATCGATGCGGTATCCGGTCTGGTTGTCTTGCTTTCTGCTCAATTCTGGACTCATGACTTTACTGCGAATGCTTGGTTATTGAGTGTAGGAAGCAATGATGAAATGGAATCAGCGATTGGTGATTACTTCAGAATAACATTTCCCGATGACTGGCCTGATGAGGAACGCTATGACTTTGATTGGCAGCAACTGAAGACTGAAGATGATCCTTTTCAGCAATATCCATACTAAATAGAATTCCCCGCCGATCGAACAATTGACCATGCCGGTATTGAATATACAGTCGTCCCCGGTTGTCTCGACTGCCTCCGCCCGACGATTCGTGGCGGCGCTGCCGAAGGGAGAGCTGAGGGCCATTTCGGGGCTCTCGCACCTCTGTATGTGTACAAAGGCGGACGAGTTCAACACCCTGATGGAGGAGTTTTATCGCGGGTTTTTGTGATACAGGGGCTGTTACTCTCCGGGGAATCCTCGGACGTTTCCGTTCGTTTAGGGATACAATGGAAACACGAACACACAAAAACGTCCAAGCTTTCCAGTCCTCACCCCCTCTCAGAACATCCGCGTGTCGAAGGAATTGATCTCTCCTTTGCGACGACGGTGATGACGGGAGGGGCTCGAGATTTAGAGACATTTCTTTTCGATATACCACCGCACTCAGAGAAAAGGGCTTTTGCCGTATCAATATCAATACCCACTCCCCCCAAAACACCCTCACGTAAACACCCCCATGAGATACACTCATGGGGGTGTTGTTGATTCAGACGTGTGTCTCTCGGCAGACGTTTTTCGTATTGAGGGTGACTCTCCTTCCCGCTATATCTTCGTCATCGTCCAGCCGCTCAAGAGGCCGATGATCGCGGTGATGAGAACGCCCACGCACGCGAAAATCGTTCCGATGATTTTCATCCCCGGCGCCTTCTCCTGTACCCGAAGCAGTCCCGTCACCGCCCAGAGCACCACGCACAGGATGACGATACAGGCGATCAGGAGCTCGAGAGCGCTGCCGATCCGGGGGAAAACGAGGACGGCGAGAATCGGGAGAACGGGCGCGACCAATGAAAGTATAAAGGTGATCGTTTTCTTTCCTTTCATCTCTTATTCCTCCTCTGCTTCCGCCGCGAGCTCTTCCTCCGAAAGGAGAGAAAGCTCTTCGACAATTTCTATAAAGGTTCTGGCGGCGGGAACCAGCTCGTCGGGATTGACCTTGTCTCTCGTATCCGCATCCACCAAGAGGTAGGTGGGACCGCTGATGTAGTGGATAATCGGGATCCCCAGCCGGTTCGTAAACCGGGCCTCTCCGGGAGGCTCCTTGCCCAGGGCGGTAATCGTCACCACAAGGGAACGGCCGAGTTCGTTGGCGTTCAGGGCATTTCTAATGGCATCCCGATAATGCGAGTTGTTGCTGATGAACCACCCCCGGGTCTGCATGAGGCCCGAATCCTCGTATTCTCCCTCGTCGTTTTCCTGAAAATCCCTGGCGGCGACATGCTCGATATTGAGATTCAGCACGGCATCCTCGACGTAATCCTTCGAATGCTCCTCAAGCCACGCCTCGATACCCTTCGATCCGTAGAAATGACCGGCGGACGCGAAGAAGACCAGGGTCTTCTCCCGCTCGCTCTCGGGCACCTGGGAAAAATACTTCGCGAGGCTGAGGACCATCCCCATGCCGGTGCCGTCCTCGATATACCCCTTGAAGGGCGCGTCGTGATGGGAGCTGATGAGAATGATCTCGTCGGATTTACCCGGCAGAACCCCGTGGATGTTGTGCATCACCCCGGGCGACATCGTCCCGGTCAGCACCAGGGTCGCCGAAGGAGTTTCTTGCGCCATCATATCCTTGAGCATCTGTCCGTCGTATTTCCCCAGGTACAGGGCCGGCAGCTCCTTCATGACGCCGTCGTACGGGGCGTAGTAGGAATTGATATTGGTCGGCTGATCCTTCAGTATCCAGACAACCCCCACAGCGCCTTCTTTGATCGCCATATCGTAGGCGCTCTTGGAGATGTCGCCCCCCTCCTCCAGGTAATCGGTGTTCCAGTTTGTTCGGGCCCAGGTTGCGGGCTGTGAGTCCCACCATGAAAAGGTCTTGTCGGGATCATACAGGAAATACGATTTGAGAAGGAGCAGGGGAAAAACCGGCAGGGTTGCGAAGCCCATGTCGATCACCGCGATCTTGCCCGAGACATCGGCGGCTTCGAAGTCTTCCGCGGAGCCCCCGCAGAGGTAGACAAGCTCTCCGGTCACCCCCTCTTCCGGGGTAAAGCCGGTGTTCAGGGTATAAAAAGACGGTATCTCCACATCGCCGTCGGCCCCCGACACCACCAGCGACCACGAATCCGCTCGCCATTTCGTTATCTCGACCGGTTCTTTTCCGATGTCGGAAAGACCGAAGGAAACAAAGGCGTCATATATATAATCCTCGGCCTGCAGGTCTCCCGGTTCGCCGGGCCGCCGGTTTTCGCCCGCGCAAATATCATCGATCCATTGCATGATTTCATCGGTCGTCGGGACTTTCGTCTCATCTACCCCAAATACTCCCTGCGGTATGACGAAGACCAGGAGTACCAGCAACACATATAACATCTTGTTCCGAAACACAATTATCCTCCGCAAAAATACAAATAGATACGTGAACAATATCAATATTCAACTCAGAATTCAATGATAAGATGAAACGGCCCCGACCTTTCCGGACAGTCGGGTCGATTCGTGGAGCATACAGGACCAGCTTCATGGAAGACGAGACGATACGGAGCGGGAAAGATCGAAGGCGTTTCTGGATACGACGGGGGGATACGAGCATCCCTTCTACCGGGTGGTGTTCAAGATAATCGGGGAGTGGGAGTGGGACGGCGGGGCGTATTATGAATAGATGACGCATCCCTTCGATACGGACCCGGGCCGTGGGGCAGCGGGAGGCATCTTCGTTGTCAGGGATTGCGGCGGCCCTCCCCGGCCTTCCGGCTCTGTGAGTTATTACATATCGTGAAATTTGCATTTACACGGTCTGTGTAAATGTGCTATTGAACAATGAATGGTCAGGCACCCCTTGAGGTCACGACCCCGCGGCGGGGGATGAAGACACCCGGCGACGCGACGGGACGACGCGGCAAAAAAAGTGAAACGGCGGCCGGTTTTATACGTCACCTCTATAGAGCGCGATGTGTCGGCGTATCCGGGGCGGGGTGTCGTGGGATTGGGATCGAGATACGGGATACGGTTGGGAGCAGAAGTGTGAGGGTGGCGGGGTTTGAGGCGAAATAATAGATATCAAGATATCAATTTAATTGATGAGGGTACTAATGAAAAAAGGTAAGAAAGCGGCGGTTTTGATCATCGTCTTGACTATTATATTTGTAGGTGCTTTCAGCGCTCTCGGTGCGACCTTTGAAGAGATGGTGAGATACTATGATGAAGGGACGGAGTACTATGACAACTTCGATTTCCCCGCAGCATTGGAGAACTGGTAAAAGGGGCTTGCGATTAGCAAGGAGCTTGGGGATGATCAGTATATCAGTGATTTCCTTAATGGTATCGGCCTTGTGTACTACAACCTTGGTCAGTACGAGAAGGCACTGTCTTACTACGAAGAGGCGTTGAAGATACGAAGGGAGATCGGGGATGTGAAGGGAGAGGGAGGTTGCCTCAACAACATCGGCATTGTGTACCGGAACCTTGGCCAGTACGAGAAGGCGCTGTCCTACTACGAGGATTCACTGGAGATATTTAGAGAGATCGGGGATGTGAAGGGAGAGGGAACTGTACTCAACAACATCGGTATTGTATACAGGAACCTTGGCCGATACGAGCAGGCGCTCTCATACAACGAGGAGGCGCTGAAAATAAGTAGAGAGATCGGAGATGTGGAGGGAGAGGGAAGGACTCTCAACAGTATTGGCGCTGTGTACGATTACCTTGGCCAGTACGAGAAGGCTCTTTCGTGCTACGAAGAGTCGCTGGAGATAAATAGAGAGATCGGGAATGTGGCCAGAGAGGGAGGTTGCCTCAACAACATCGGCGTTGTGTACCGGAACCTTGGCCAGTACGAGAAGGCGCTGTCCTACTACGAGGATTCACTGGAGATATTTAGAGAGATCGGGGAAGTGAAGGGAGAGGAGTTGACCCTCAACAACATCGGCATTGTGTACTGGAGCCTGGGTCAGTATGAGAAGGCACTGTCCCAATACGAGGAATCGCTGAAAATACAAAGAGAGATCGGGGATGTGGAGGGAGAGGGAGCTACCCTCAGCAACATCGGCATTGTGTATCTGGAAAAGGGCCAATTCGAGGAGGCGCTGTCCCAATACGAGGAATCGCTGAAAATACAAAGAGAGATCGGGGATGTGGAGGGAGAGGGAGCTACCCTCGAAAACGTCGGCACTGTATACTGGAATCTGGGGAAGTACGAGCGGGCGCTCTCTGCCTACGAGGAGGCGCTGAAGATACAAAGGGAGATAGGGGATCTTGATGGAATATATGGGAGTTCATGGGGAATGGGTAATTCATACAGAAACTTAAAAAAATACACCGAAGCCATCGACTCCTACATTATGGCGATAGACACCCTTGAACAAATCCGTGGAGATATAACCACCGAGGAATACAAAACCTCCTTCATGGAAAACAAAATGGAGGTCTACGAGGAGCTGATCGAGCTGCTGATGGAGATGGAGCGGGAGGAGGAGGCGTACGATTACATGGAGCGGGCCAGGTCCCGGGCGTTCCTGGACATGCTGGCCACCAGGAGCTTTGCCCTGGAGGGTGAGATGGACGAGGAGCTCCTGGAGCGGGAGCGGGTGCTCCAGGGGCGGATATCCGCCCTGCGGGAGCGGGCGGTTGAGGAAAACGCCGCCGGGGACGACGGGAACCGGGAGGTGATCGCGTCCGTCACCGCGGAGATCGAGAAGGCGGAGGCTGAATACGCCGCCCTCATCAAAGAGATGCAGGCCAAGAGCCCGGAACTGTCGTCCCTCGTCACCGTCAACCCCCTGACCCTCTCTGACGTGCAGAGCCTCCTGCCGGCGGACGTCCGGATCATAGAGTACTTCACCACGGAAAACGCCCTCTTCATCTTCTCCGTCGGGAAAGATGACTTCACCGTCTACACCGTCGATATCGGAAAGGACGAGCTTTCCGAGAAGATATCCGACTTCAGGTACCAGATCCACGTGCCGGCGTCGATGCTGATGGGGGATTACTCGGAGCTCCAAGCTCATGCCAACGGGCTCTACAATCTTCTGATCGCCCCGTTTATTGACGACGTCCACGAGGAAACACTGATTATCATCCCCTATGGAACCCTCCACTACCTCCCCTTCTCCGCCCTGTACGACGGAAACGAATACCTGGTGGATACCCACACCCTCATCGTCGATCCCTCGGCCAGCGTGCTGGAGTACGTGCTGGACAAGAGAAAGGACGTCTCCGGCGGCCTCCTGGCCCTGGGGAACCCGACAAGCCCGGAGACGAAGGACTTCCCCCTGCCGTACGCCGAGGAGGAGGTGAAGCTCATAGGAGAAATAATGGGCGATGCGGACATCTACCTGAATGAAAACGCCACCGAGACCCTGGGGCGGGAGCGGTCGTCCGACTACGCCGTATTTCACCTCTCGTGCCACGGCAGCTTCAATGAAACGGACCCCCTTCTCTCGGCGCTCTACCTGGCCGACGACGCCGAGAACGACGGGAAGCTGATGGTCCACGAGCTGTTCGGGCTGGATTTATCCAAATCATCGCTCGTGGTCCTCTCCGCCTGCGTGACGGGGCTGTCCGACGTGACCAGGGGAGACGAGCTGATCGGCCTCTCGAGGGGGTTCATGTACGCGGGGACGCCGTCGCTGGTGGTGACGCTCTGGAGCGTGGAGGACAGGTCCGCCGCGGATCTGATGGTTCGGTTCTACGAGAACATCAACGACGGCATGGAGAAGCCCGAGGCGCTCCGGGAGGCCCAGCTCTGGCTGAAATCACGGGAGGAATACGCACACCCCTTCTACTGGGCGCCGTTCGAGATGATCGGGGACTGGGAGTAGGACGGCGGAATTCGTCCCAGCAATACGGACCCGGGCCGTGGGGCAGCGGGAGGCATCTTCGTCATCGGAGGTCGCAGCGGGCCCACCGATACTTATTTCATGTATGAATTGACCGATCGCTTCCCGACATCCGAGAAAGCTTCTTCGTCGTCATGCGCTCCCGAAACGGGTCACGTCAACGGGAGATTCGGTATGCGATTCTCGATGTTTTTGAAAAAATCGTTGCGTTTCGCCTTCATGATTGATACTACTATCATAACCGATTTTTATTGAATCGCTGAATATGCAACGCCTTCTCGCATATGCAATTTCGAAACACTCTCCCCATTGGAAACGGCCCCGCCGATGAAAACAAAAAAGAGACGAAAACGCATCATAGCCGCATCCGTGCTCATCCCCCTGCTGCTCGGAATCGTTATGGTCTGCTGGTACGCCCTGTCGCCCACACAGGATGCGGAGGACTACGCGGAATGCGAGCTGCTCTTTGAGGTGAAGGACTATTGGGGATGCATCGCGCACGTCACGGAATACATGGATACGTACGGCGAGGAATACCGGGCGTACCTGCTGCGGGGCGATGCGTACTTCGCCCTCGGGGAATACGAGCGGGCGATCGAGGACTACTCGTCATATCTGGCAGGAGACAAGTTCGCCCATGAGGTCTATTACAAACGGGGCGTGGCGCACGATAAGCTGGGGAACGGCTACCTGGCCAACAGTGACTTGTGCATAGCGTGCGAGTTTGACTACAGGCCGGCGTGCGATTACGTTCTCGAGAGCGAGAGAACTCCACCGGAACATCGACCGGAAGAGAGAGAAACCGTAATCCCGGAAGGAGACATTGCCCCTCCCCCGGGAGAAAGCGGGCCCCCTTCCCCGGGAACGGGCGAGGCCCCTCCACCACTAATCCCTTCGGGCGAAGACCCACCATCCTTGACCTCTCTCTCGGTTGAAGATTCGGGAATCCCCCCGGCGGGAACACCCATACCAACAATAGTGCCCGTCGACGACCGGAAAGAACAAATCTTGCGGTCCCTTATAGACGATCTCGGGGAGACAACATCCGAGCTGCGGGAAGATACGGCCAGCCTGGAAGAATTTCTCGAAAAGGCCCCCCTGATACGGGAACAAAGGGGCGCACGGCCCGAAGACCTCTGTGCGATACTCTTAAGAATGGATAAAACCGCGGCGGAGCTTGAATCTGTTGTGGAAAAAACGAACCAGGATATCTCAGAGTGGGATGTGCTATTCGAAGAATCGGATTATTTGCACCACAAGTGGGAACAGAGCCTTTCTGAATGGAACGAAGCCCTCACCGAGTGGGGCGAGGTAGACAAAACGTACAGAGAGATGTCTCCCGGTCTGGAAGACGAACTGGACCGGTGGGATCGGCGTTGGACCACCATTAAAGTATACCTTATATATGCGCCTCTCATACTTGTCATACTTCTGGTGTCTGCATATATCGAAAGAAGAAGAAAGCTTAAAAAAGAGCGGAAACAGAAATTCATTACCCCGAAGAAGATCAGGCGATACTCGGATCTCGTCACCATGCGGTTGCTGGTAACATATTTCCTCGTCTTTTTCGCCCTTCTCTTCATAGGATTTCTTCTCGGTCTCAATATCCCGATGTTCTATTTTCGAATGCTCGTGCCGTATCTCTGTATCGGCGCGCTGATCTACTTTGCGACGCTGCCGTCCGTCGGCCTCGCCTTCGAGTTCGGTATCACGATTGCGGTATTCGCCGTCCTGTTTCCCCTCACCATCAACGAAGATAACCTGGGTTGCTCCTTCGAGGACATTCCACTGTTTTTGTCGATTGTTTTCAGCGTCGGAATCGGTCCACTCCTCTACGGGATCGGTCAATTCTACAGGAAAAAGATCCTCGAGGTTGACAGCTTTTCTTCGGAGCGATCGATCTCATCCGTTGAATGGCGGGGGGTCGTGGCGTTTTTCCTCACCTATCTCTACATCGGCGCGTCCACCTTCTACACGTTCGAGTTCAGCCTGTTTCTCTATCTCATCATCACCCTCACCTTCATCGTCTATCTCTCGCATATAAAAAGGCCGATTTTCAGCGCCGTCGTCGGCGGCACGTGCCTGTCCCTCGTCCCCGCCGTGGTCTGGCTGATGACGTATCTCACCTGGAGCCATGACTATCCGTATATCGTCGATTACTCCGGGCGGGTGGTGACGCATTTCATCTTCTGGGCGTTCTTCCTGTTCATCTCCACGCTGCTCTATCGAAAATACGAGGAGACGAGATTTTCCGAGAACAGGCCCTCCAAAAGAGAGTGGGCCGTCGCGGCGGGCGTCGGGGCGGCGTACCTCTCCCTTTCAGTTTTCGCGTTCTTTTTTCACTGGACCATCGCCGACTGGTACTTCACCGTCATGGGGATCGCCCTCATCATCGGGACCGCGGTTTTCTTTTTCATCCTGTCGCGTCCGGGGCGTGCGGCCATACTGGGCGGCGCGTACCTCTTCACGGCGGTTCTCGCAAACCATGTCCTGAAGCTCTTCTTTCTCAACACAGTTCGCTTCCATCACATCGTCGATATCAACCTCGTGATCGCATTCATCATCGGGGCGGCCTTCGGGTGTCTCGTCTCCATCTCCTCACGCCCCCTCCGGAGATTTTTTCTCTCTTCAGCATCGATGCTGTACGCGGTCTTTCAGGTGTGGATCGTGCCGGTATTCCTTTCATCACGAAAGAGGACACGATACTCCCTGGCGGGGCTGAGTGTGGTGCTGCTGGTCTGCGCCGCCGCCGTCTCGTATCTCATCATCCAGCATACGAAAACCGAAGAGGTGGAAAACGACAATATACTCATCGGTCCCGACGAGCCGATCGAACACGTCGTCTTCTCGCCCGACGGCGGGCTGATGGCTTACGAGACGGGCGATCGAGAAATCACTGTGTGGGATACCCTGGGTGACGGGCGAATCGCCCGGATTGAGGTGCAGGACGACGTGGGTGAGACAGCGTTCTCCCCCACGGGTCGATATCTCCTCTATTCGCTGGAGACGGAGCCCGATATCCTGTACATCCACGACGTGGAGAGCGACGAAGCCGTGGGCGAGCTGGATTCGGCGGGGGGATGCTTCACATTCCTCCCCGACGGGGGCGGCGGCCTCTTCCTGGAAAAAACAGAAGCGCCGTTTTGCGGATTCCTGGATGAAGAGGGAAACATCGTCATAACGACAAAATACGATGCGGCACGCCCCTTTTCTCACGGCCTCGCGGCGGTGAAGGAGGACGGCAGATACGGCTTCATCGATATGAACGGCGAAGAGGTCGTCAAGCCCGAATTTTTCTACGCGTCGATCTTCTCCGCCGGGTACTCGATGGTCGTATACAAATCATTCTGGGGAATATGGGACTTCCGGTTCGGGTATATCGACAAAACAGGGAGACTCGTTATCGATTGCAAGGAGTATATGGTGGGCAGATTCACCGGGGACTACGCGCCCGCGAGATATAGGGGCAAATACGGGTTTATCGATGAGAGCGGCGATTTCGTCATTGAGCCGGTCTTCGAGGACTGCAACCTGTTCATCGGCGAAAGCGCCCCGGTGAAGATAGACGGTGAATGGAAATATATCAACGAATCCGGCGAGTTTATCCTTGATACAGACTTCGATTACGCCGAGGAAAATATCGAAAGCCTCGCCGCCGTCTATGACGGCGAAAAGTGGGGTTTTATCAACAGCGACGGGGAGCTGGTCATTAGTTGCGTGTTCGACGAGGTGGGATGGTTCTCGGAAGGGGTGTGCCCGGTACGAATCGGCGATAGGTGGGGATACATCGAGCCGGTATTTTACTCGGAAACAATCACAGACGAATACGTGAATTCAGAAAACCTCTGGAGATACTCCGAGGTCCTCGAGCTGGTGGACGTCGACGGCGAGCCGGCCTTTCGAAACAAGAGCTACCGGTTCGTGGTTGAGCCCCGGTTCGATGATGCATCCTGTTTCTTCGACGGGCTCGCCCGGGTGGTCATCGACGAGAAGTGCGGATACATCAACACCAGCGGCGGCTACGTCTTTGAGCCCCAGTTCGAAGAGGGCTCCATGTTCTCCGAGGGGGTCATGGCGGCGAAGAAGGAGTATCTCAACGCCGTGACGCGATATGACATGGGAAGCGGGGACCGGGAGCTATTTATCGTATACCGACACCTGAAAAGCGATATCACGGACCTCATCGCCTCGCCGGATGGAAGAACCATCGTTCTCGTGTCCGCCTGTGACAAGATCACCCTCTGGGACACATCCAGGAGTACATCCCGGTATATCAACGGCCTGCATCCGAGGGATATTCTCTTTTCGCCCCATGACTCGTCCATACTGGTTTTCACCGAGGACCATGAAGCCCTCGTCATTGACGGGGAGACATCGGATATCCTCTCGCACCGGGCGTATGAGATTCGACCCGGAATAACAAAGACCGATGTCGATTGGGTATCCGATGACTTCACGTACCTGATACTGAATACCTATGCGGAATATTACGACGAGACCGATGACTACGTCCTGACTCATGAAACCAGCAAGGTCCTGTGGAATCTGAAAACCGGCGAGGCGGTGACACTGGCGATGAGAAGACTCACCGATACGCCGGATGCCCGCCCGTCGATACCGGACGTGGCCGTCTGGCGGGAGGATATCCTCCTTGTCCCGGGCTTCGAGGATCCATCCCGGCTGTCATTCTGGAGCTTGGAAGACCCACACGTGATCGATTCGATGTCGTTCGACGACCCGATCATCGGCGTCAGTGTCGCCGGGGACGGGCGCATCGTCGTCGTCACGGAGACGGGGATGGTCACGCTTCTGGAGGGGACGGACGGCGACTCGGTCACGTTGGATATCGAAAAAACCGGCTCATTTTCACTAAAAGAGTAACGAGACGATAAACGGGAAACCGCATCGCCCGGTATGCCCGGCTCACGGCGCCGCATGAACACCACGAAAAAAGAGAAATCTGAGGAAAAAGGAAGCTCCGGGCTCTGGGGAGCGGCCTGGAGGGTGTCCGCACTTCTTTTAATCGTTCTCATCGCCTTCCCGATCAACCGGGGCGTTTTTCGCTGTGCGGTTATCGGTCTGGTCGCCGTGGTCTGGCTGGGGGGGATTATCCTCACCTGGAGGCGAAGGTGGATATCTCTCGTCATCCTCGGGCTGGGGGCAGCGGTCATCCTGTTTGTCCTGACGCCCGGCGGGGCATACGACCCGAACGACCTCAGGGAGGAGTACGTCCGATCCCTCTCCCGGTTCGAGGGGGCCCGGTACTGCTGGGGCGGCGAGAACCGACTGGGGATAGACTGCTCCGGCCTGGTCAGGTGGGGTCTCATCAATGCGTGCCTTCGAGAGGGAGTGACGACCGGGCGTCCAATCCTCGTTCGCAGGGCGATCTTCCTGTGGTGGAATGACTGCAGCGCCGACGCCCTCAAGAACGGGTGTTACGATACGACGCGGTATATCAATACGGAAAAGAGCGTCAATGACATCGACACGACGCACATCCTCCCGGGCGACTGTGCGGTCACCGTCGACGGCGTTCATGTCATGGCGTATCTGGGCGACGGCGAGTGGATAGAGGCCGATCCCGACCTCCACAGGGTCTACCGCACCCGCGTTCCCGATACCGGGAACCGGTGGTTTTCGTTGCCGGTGACCGTGGTGAGATGGTCGCTCCTGGATACGAGCGCGGACTGATATATCCCCTTATCTGCGAGCCGCCTTCACCTCATCGGCGAGCTCGCCCCCCTCCGGCCCCTTCCCGTCGGCGGATGCCGACGGCCTGCGGTCCTTCGATAGATCGGTGTCGGCTTGTACATACCGCCCCGCCGCCGAGGGGATCCCAACGGCTTCACATTTCACGCCTTACCCAGGGTGTCTTGGAACCAGCGCGAAACGATGGGGAGGGTCTCGTCGATGTACTCGATCAACAGCATGTGCAGCGCCCCCTCGATAACCTCAAGCTCCCTCGGGGGGGTCAGATCCTCATACACCCGCCGGGCCACCTCCAGGGGTATGACTGCGTCCTCGCTGCCGGTCAGTATCATGACGGGGCACGGTATCTCCGACAGCGGCCGCGCCGGCTTCGCCGTCGCCAGGGACGCGATAGAGCGCAGGCTGTATCTCTTCACCGACAACGGATCGTCCAGGTACGCCCTCAGGTTTTTCTCATCCCGAAACACCGCGTGCATATCGAGGTATATCGTCGTGGGGAGTCTCAGGGACGGAAACATCCGGGAGAACAGCACGAAGAGCGGCATCGTCTTCGAGAACAGCCCCGGCGCCCGGGTACAGTCGGCGGCGTCCCGGGGGAGATACGCCGCGTTATGGCACAGGGCGCTTCGTATCGCATCGTTTCTCACCGCGGCGTAGAGCGTCAGCAGGCCCCCCTGGCTGGAGCCGAACACGCCGATGTTCTTCGTGATGTTCTCGGCGATGTATGAGACGGCGGCGTCCACGTCATCGAGGAGCTCATCGAAGGAAAAATCCCCCCGTTTCCCCTCGCTCTTCCCGTGCCCCCGCAGGTCGAGCCCCACAACGGTAAAGCGCTCTTTCGCCAGTCTCTCAAGAAACGCATCGTAATACGCCGCGTGGGCGCCGGTCCCGGGAATAAACAGCAGGGCCGGACGGTCGTCCTCGTGCCGCCGGATGTCCAGGTGCAGGCGATTTCCGCTGGACGGCATATACTCCGATTGTCTGTGTATGGTCGTCATTTCACACCCCTCTTACTTTTCGCCCCCTCGGGAGACGATGGCAGTATAAAACCATGTGTTTTCGTCATATTTGAGTCGGTCGTAATCCATCCACGCGTAATAATTATAACCATTTTCGGTATCCCCGTGAAGCATTATCGCCCCGGCGAACGATACTTTTCTCCGTTCGGGCACGCGGCGGGCGGGCGCCGGTGACGATCACACCCTCCCCCTTCGACGATCCGATCCGTACACCACATCCGACTCCTCAATCCGATACGCCTCCCCCGTTTGGTCACGACCCCCAGCCTCGGCGTCCGGGATGATCTATCGGCCGTAACCATGCAATGGGCCCGCCGGCCGGGCATCCGCATACTTCTGATCATCGAGACAATCCATCACACCGAACGCACCATGGCGCCGGAAAGACACCCGATACTTTCGGATGTCATGGATGTTCAAATTGAATGTACATTTATTTATATACTTCACCATTAATGATATTATAAATAAATTTTACAAAATCATCACACTACTTGATGATTCGCGTATGGTCATGATAGAATTGATGGTAAAATTGCTATTGTTTAGAATTGAAATATTGCTGCAGAATATTAACCGGGGTGAAATGATGTCTCAACCTGAAATCACCAGAATCCTGGTCATCGTGAACGATCAAGTGACAGCAGACCGGATCTCAAAGGAACTGAAAAAGAAGCAATGGATCGTCGATATCGCTTATACCGCTGACGACGGACTGGAGGCATATCGACAGGAAACCTTCGACGCACTCTGTATCGAATATGTTATTCCTGACACCGACGGGCTCCCTGTTATCGAGGAGTTGTTGGCTTGGGATGAGCATCCCCCGATGCTCATTATGACCGCCGCCGGAAGCGAGGAGGGGGTCAAGGAGATCTACCGGCCGGGCGTGGACGATTATATCATCAGGGATGACGAGGGGAGATACCTCGACCTTCTGGGTCCGAAAATCGAGATCATCATGCGCCGCCGTCGGGATGAAGTCGAGCGGGGGAAGGCCCATAAAGGGCTTCAGGAATCCGCCGATCAATCCGGGGATACCGCGGAGTCCCTCACAGAGGGAGTCCGCCATGCCGGCACCGACGACCGCGTCGTATACACATCACCCCGAACAGCCGACACACCCGGTTACACGACCGACGAGATATACGGAGCGCGTCTCATTCAATTCACGAACAAGCGAAAAAAGGAGACGGTCCGGGCGAACCGGAAACGACAAGACAGGGAAAGCGGAGGACCGGACGGTGGGGAAGATATACAGGGAAGCAACGTGAAAACATGCGCCTCCCTGGAGGCGGCACCGGTGTGTGACGATACGGATGACCGCATCGAGGGCATCGCCGAGCAAGCGGTCGAAGGGAACGCCTCCGAAGAGGCCGCATCCCGAACCGGCGCGGCACGCGAAAAAAACCATGTCCCCGAAGCGGATACAGAGACACTCGACCTGACCGATATCATAGAGGTCCCCGCCATACAGTCCATGCTGGATTACGTGCATGAGCTGACAAACATCAGCATGGCGATCATCGACGTCAACGGCACGGTGCTGGCCGCCACAGAATGGCACGACATCTGTACGAAGTTTCATCGTGTCCACCCGGAAAGCGCGAAACACTGCCTGGAAAGCGATATCGAGCTCTCAAGCGGCGTCTCGCCGGGAGAGTTCAAGCTGTATCGATGTAAAAACAACATGCTGGATATGGTCACCCCCATCATGGTGGGGGATCGGCACGTGGGAAACCTGTTCATGGGCCAGTTCTTCTTCGATGATGAACCGATGGATTATGAGAGGTTTCGATCCCAGGCGGAAACATACGGATTCGACGAAGAGGAATATCTCGCCGCCCTGGAAAAAATTCCGCGCAAGAGCCGAAAAACCCTGAACACCATCATGTCCTTTTTTTCCGAATTCGCCATGACCATCTCGAAGCTCGGCTACAGCAACATCAGGCTCTCCGGGGCGCTGACCGAGCGGGACACGCTGCTGGAGCGCCTGGGCGACAGTGAGAGGAGATATCGGCGAATCATCGACACCAGCCCCGCAATGTTATTCCTCATCAGGGATGGAAAATATATCTATGCCAATCCCGCCGCCGCCCGGGAACTGGGATATGAGAATCCTGGACATTTCGTCGACCTGCCGGTGGAGGAGATAATCGCCCCGGAAAGCCGAAAGGTGCTCTCCAAACGAATGAAGCGACTCACTGAAAACAGCGTCGCCAATCCGCCCATAGAGTTGCGCATCAACCGAACAGACGGCAGCACTCTGATATCGGAGTCGACGTCCATCCCCATACACCTGGAGGACGGCGACGCCATCCTGGTGATGGGACGGAACATTACCGGCAGAAAAATCGCCGAAGACGCCCTCCGGGAATCCGAGTCCAAGTATCGCGGGTTGTTTGACACATCGATGGACGTGGTCTTCCTCTCGACGACCGAGGGACAATTCATCGACATCAACAGGGCGGGGGAGGAGCTGTTCGGCTATTCCCGGGAAGAGCTCCTAACGATGGACAGTCACGATCTCCTACTGAATCCATCGGACCTGGGAAAATACATAAAAATCATCCTGGAACAGGGATTTGTGAAGAACTTCGAGATAGTCTTCAAGAAGAAGGACGAAACCCCCATCGAATCTATCGTCACCGCCACGGTTCGCCGCACCGCCGAGGGCGACACCATCGGCTACCAGGGCTTCATCAAGGACATCTCCGATCTGAAGCGCACGCAGAACCAGCTCATCCAGGCACAAAAGATGGAGGCCGTCGGAACACTGGCCGGCGGCATCGCTCATGATTTCAACAATGTCCTGGCCACCATAATGGGATATTCCTCCTTTCTGAAAAACAAGGTCTCGCGTGGTGAAGAGCTGTATGACGGCCTGGAGCTCATCGAAAAGGCATCGACCCGGGCCTCGGAGCTGACCTCACAGCTTCTGACCTATACGAGAAAGACCGTCAGGAAGGTAAAGGCGATAAACCTCAACAGGGTACTCAGAGAAGTACATACACTCATCTCCAAGACCTTCGATAAATCCATACGCATTCACCTGAATACCGCGGAGAATATACCCACCATCGAGGGGGACGAATCCCAGATATATCAGGTTATCATGAACGTCTCCGTAAACGCCCAGCATGCCATGCCGGACGGGGGCGATCTGACGATGGAAACGTATGAGGAAGTCGTATCGAACGTCCGGGAGAAGACATTTTTCAGTATCAACCCGGGCCGCTACGTCTGCCTGAAAATCACCGATACCGGCATCGGCATGAACGAGGAGACCCTTTCCAAGGTTTTTGAACCGTATTTCACCACCAGGAGTGACAGCGGGGGATCGGGCCTCGGCATGAGCGTCGCGTTCGGTATTGTACAAAGCCACAACGGGTATATCGATATCGTGAGCGACCCGGGTCGGGGCTCCCAGGTCGTCATCTCGTTCCCGGTCTCGGAGAAAAAAGAGATAAATAACGAAATCGAACAGGTCGACATCGACGGCGGGACGGAGGATATTCTCGTCATCGACGACGAAATGATGATACTGCAGATGACTAGTGACATCCTGGAGGAGTCCGGCTATACCGTTCGCACTGCCCTGTCCGGAAAAGAGGGTATAGAGATGGCCGAGGGGAAAATGCCCGATCTGGTCATCCTCGATCTGAAGATGCCCGAGATGGACGGCATTGAGGTGCTGAAGCGTCTGATGGACATCGATCCGAACGTATCGATCCTGATGGCTTCCGGGTATGTGGAGGAGGACCAGAAAAACGAGATCCTGGACATGGGTGTCTCAGGATTCATTCATAAACCCTTCTCTGCCGATAATCTCAAAAAATATATCAGGTACATCCTCAACAGACCGAACCAGTAATCCGGGCGATTCCCCGCGATATACGAATGAATCGCTCCCGGTAGCAGCCTTCCGTTGTCAGAACATCGGCGGCGTGCATCTTGATTCATGGGATTTCACCAAAGCAGACCGGCGGGAGCAATATCGCTCCCGCCGGTCTTTTCACATATTCGCCGCACAGATGCAGGTATCGACCTACTCCCGGACCTTCTCCAGCTCGTCACATGCGTCGGTCTCACCGTTGTCGCAGGCGAGCTCCAGGTCGGCGATCGCCGTATCGACATCCCCCATATTGAGGTAGATCAGCCCCCGGGTATAGTAGGCCCAGTAATACTCGGGGTTGATTTCCAGCGCCCGGTTGCTGTCCGCCAGGGCCTCATCATACCTATCCAGCTCCATGTAGACGCTCGCCCGGCTGTCCAGGGTATATTCATCATTCGGCTCCAGCTCCAGGGAGGCGGTTATCTCCTCCAGGGCCTTTTCATACTCGCCCATGAGGTAGTAGGTCCACCCCCTGCCGTTGTAGGACCAGGCATCCTCCGGGTCGATCTCGATGGCCCTCGTGTAATCCTCCAGGGCCTTATCGTATTCCTCCATGTTCCCGTGGGTCACCCCCCGGTAGTAGAACGCCCGGCCGTATGCGGGGTCGATGGCGACGGCGCGATCGAGGTCGGAAACGGCCTCATCGTACTCGCCCATCCTCCGGTACGTCACCCCCCGGTACATGAAGGCTTCGGCGAAATCGTTTTCAAGGGAGACGGCCGTTCTCAAATCCTCCAGGGCCTTTTCGTAATCGCCCTCTCCGCTCAGCACCCATCCCCGGCCGGCATAGGCGGCGGCATACTCCGGGTCCAGCTCGATGGCCCTGGTGTAATACTCAATCTGCAGCTCAGGGCTCTCTTCCGCCTCCGCCTTTGCGATGAGGTCCGCGGCGCTCTCGGTTATCTCGTCCGACACGCACCCGAAGGCGCTCAACGCCGCGACAACCAAAAATACTATCAATAATCTTTTCATGATTACCACCTTATTACAGTAATTGAGAAGCTCAATTATAGCACGGCCCCCCTGGGGTGTACAAAGGGAGACGCGGGGAAACAGGACGTATCCACATCCTGTGTGGCACGGGCGGCGGATCCTTGTCGGTTCCGTCACATTCAAAAACGCACCGGCTCTCAGATAACTCTGCTATCAGATCTTTTGGGAATATTCCTGCCAGTGACGGCGCAGAAAGCGGCGGAAGGTCAGGTTCGGCTTGTACGCGGTGTAGATTTTTCGATAGACCGATTCGGCATCGGCTAGCATCAACCCGTCAAACCGGTCCGAGTGGGATGCAATATATAATAACGCGAGCACCGGGGCGGCGTTGACACCGTCGGTGGAGTGCACCAGCACCCGTTTCCCCCCGAGAAGCGACATGTGTATGAAATTGAGAGCGGTATCGAGAATAACCTTCGGCAGGTTGTCCGCATCTTCCGGATCGATGAGGTTCAGAAACAGCTGTTCATTTCGCAGCGCGACGAAATACTCGGGATGGTCGGACGGGGGATACTCGGTGTCATACGCCAGCAGGCGCCGATGATACGGCTCGCGCTCGGCATGCACCACCGCCCAGCCCTTCATATCCTTGACAACCTTTTCAAAATCCTCATCCGTCCCGACGTAGAGGTTGGGATACACCGATATCATTGACTCATCCGAACAACCAGGCTGATGAAGCACAGATAGCTTTTTTGTACAATGTATACATTAATTGTAAAGCATCATCGCTGAAAAATCAAGGTCGTGTTACATCGGATGGTATTGTGTAGCACTCTATTCTCCGGGGAACAGGACCGGTAGGTAAAAACGTCCTGACTATGTCAGATATTCCCTGGGATCGGTTATGCGCCCCGTCAGGGCGGTGGCCGCCGCGGTGGCGGGCGAGGCGAGATAGATGAATCCCTCGGGGTTTCCCATCCGCCCGTGGAAGTTCCTGTTCTGGGTGGAAAGACACGCCTCCCCGTCGCCCAGGGCCCCCTCGTGCACCCCCACACAGGGGCCGCATCCCGGCGCCATTACGGTCGCCCCCGCATCGTTGAATATGGAAATCAGCCCCTCCTTCAGGGCGTCGGCGAAGATCCGCCGGGAGCCGGGGATGACGATCAGGCGAAGTCCCGGGGCGATATGCTTTCCTTCGAGTATCCGTGCGGCGATGCGAAGGTCTCCGAGGCGCCCGTTGGTGCAGGTGCCGATAAAGACCTGGTCGATGGCGATATCCCCCGCCTCTGCGACGGTCCGGGTATTGTCCACCGTATGGGGGAAGGATACCGTGGGGGAGACCTTCGAGGCGTCGATGGTGACCACCCGCTCGTACGCGGCGTCGGCGTCCGGGGCGATGGGTTTGAAGCACTCCCCCCGCCCCCGCTCCCGGAGGTACTCCCGGGTGATGTCGTCCGACGCCACCAGCCCCACCTTGGCCCCGGCCTCCACGGCCATGTTCGCCAGGGTCAGCCTCCCCTCCATCTCCATGTCGTCGATGGTCTCGCCGCCGAACTCCAGCGCCTTGTAGGTGGCTCCGTCGGCGCCGATCACGCCGATGATGTGAAGGATCACATCCTTCGGGAACACGCCGGGAGAAAGGGCCCCCGTCACCTCGATGCGGATTGTCTCCGGCACCCTGAGCCAGGTTTTTCCCAGGGCCATGCCGATGCCCACGTCGGTGGAGCCCATGCCGGTGGCGAAGGCGCATACCCCCCCGCCGGTGACCGTATGGGAGTCGGCGCCGATGAGCACGTCCCCGGGGCAGACATGGTCCTCGGCCATAATCTGGTGACAGATCCCCTCGCCCACGTCGGAGACCGACGCGCCTGCATCTTCGGCGAAGCTGCGGATGAACATATGGTCGTTGGAGAGCTCTTTCCTGGGGCTGGGAGCGGCGTGATCGATGAAGAAAATCGCCTGCCGGGGCAGGTTGAACTCCTCCAGGCCGAGCTCCTTGATGCTGCGTATGGCCAGGGGGCCGGTGCCGTCCTGGGCCAGGGCGAGATCCACCGGCACCACCACGATCTCACCGGGGACCACGCGTTTTCCCGCCTTGTCGCCCAGGATCTTCTGGGCCAGAGTCTCTCCCATCCTATTTCTCCTTGGTAATCACCGAGAGCTTCAGATTCAGCTCCCGAAGCTGCGCCGTGTCCACCGTCGTCGGCGCGCCGGTCATCAGGCAGGTCGCCCGCTGGGTCTTCGGAAAGGCGATGACCTCCCGGATGCTTGACGCCCCGGCCATGAGCATGATGATGCGGTCGAACCCGAAGGCGATGCCGCCGTGGGGCGGCGCGCCGTAGCTCAGGGCCTCCAGGAGAAAACCGAACTTCTCCCGGGCTTCCTCTTCCTCCAGCCCCAGGGCGCTGAAGACCTTCTGCTGCACCTCCGGGTCGCTGATCCTGACGCTCCCGCCGCCGATCTCGTTTCCGTTCAGCACCAGGTCGTAGGCCTTGGCCCGGGCGAATTCGGGATCGTCCAGAAGCAGCGGAATGTCCTCATCCATCGGCGAGGTAAAGGGGTGGTGCATCGCCTGGTAGCGCTTCTCCTCGGGGGAGTACTCCATCAGGGGAAATTCCGTTATCCACAGGAAATCGAGGGACGCTTCGTCGATCAGGTTGAATCGCCGCCCCATGAACAGCCGAAGCTCGGACAGAACGGTGTTGACCACCCCCGCATCGTCCGCGACGAAAAAGAGGGTCCAACCCGGCTTCGCCCCGGTCTTCTCGTTGACGGCGGTGATCTCTTCGGTGGTCAGGAACTTCGCGATGGGAGACTGCCACCCCTCGTCGGTGACCCGGGCCCAGGCCATTCCCTTGGCGCCCCGCTCCTGGGCGAATCCCACCGTATCGTCCAGCTCCTTCCTGGTCAATTCCGTGCTGTCGGGCACCGGCAGGGTCTTTATGATCCCCCCCTTTTTCGCCGCCTCAGCGAACACCTTCAGGCCCGAATCCTTCAGCTCTTCGGTGATGTCTGAAAGAAACAGCTCGAAGCGGGTGTCCGGCTTGTCGCTGCCGTATTTCTCCATGGCGTCGTTGTAGGTCATCCGGGGAAAGGGGGCCTTGATGTCTGTATCCAGCACCTCCTTCCACATCGCCACGATCATCCCCTCGGTGGATTCCAGGATATCGTCGATATCCACGAAGCTCATCTCCACGTCTATCTGGGTGAACTCCGGCTGCCTGTCCGCCCGGAGATCCTCATCCCGAAAACACTTGACGATCTGGAAATAGCGGTCGTAGCCCGCCACCATGAGTATCTGCTTGAAGAGCTGGGGCGACTGGGGAAGTGCGTAAAAATTCCCCGGGTTGACCCGGCTGGGCACCAGGTAGTCCCTGGCCCCCTCGGGCGTGCTCCTGGTGAGAAAGGGCGTCTCCACCTCGATGAACCCCTCCCGGGTGTAGTAGGATCGGACGGCCTGGGCGGCCCTGTGTCGCAGTATCAGGTTCTGCTGCATCTCGGGGCGTCGCAGATCCAGGTAGCGATGGGTCAGCCGCAGGTTTTCCGAAACCGACACGTACTCGTCGATCATGAATGGCGTCAGCTTCGCCTCGTTGTATATCACCAGCTCATCCACCATCACCTCCACCATGCCGGTGGGGATCTGGGGGTTGATCATCCCCTCGGGGCGCTCCCGGACGACGCCCCTCACGCCGATGACGAACTCGCTTCTGAGATCATGAGCCCGCTGATGCTCCTGGGGATTGTGCTCGGGGTTGAAGACCACCTGGGCGATTCCCTCCCGGTCTCTCAGGTCGATGAATATCACTCCGCCGTGATCCCTTCGGCGGTGCACCCATCCCATGAGTGTCACCTCCGAGCCGATGTTTCCCTCGGATATATGCCCGCAGTAGTGCGTTCGCTTGAGCCGCGTCATGTTCATTCCTTACAGCCAGACCCTAAAATAATAGAAAATATCAGAATGAGCGGTTTCTGTCAACGGGGAAATTGATCGGAATCGGCGTCTCCCTTATTCAGTCGCAATACAGCCCGTTTTTCTGATACAACCTGCCGGTTTTCCTGTTGAACGGACCGGGTTTTTCATGTATGATAGATATGCTGCATGATGATTCGTTAATATTAGGATTTATCACAGACCCATTAATTCACCGCGTTATAAGGCCCGGGCTTCCTCGCTAACTATTCAGTGACACGAAGAGCGATATATCGAGACCGATGAACCGCACGTATTCCACACGACATTCACAATGAGGTAACGCATGGCCAGCATTATGGTTGTCGATGATGACCATTTAATCACCGAGGAGCTTGAAGTTCAGTTAGGAGAAATGGGATACAATATTGTAGGGAGCGCCTCTTCGGGGCATGAGGCGGTCAAACAGGCGAGAAAGCTCATGCCCGACCTGATACTCATGGATATCGTCATGCCGGAGATGGACGGCATAGACGCCGCCCGAGCCATTAGGGAGGAAATGGATATCCCGTCCATTTTTCTGACCGGATACCGGGACATTGAATATCTGAATCGGGCCCTGGAGCTGGAACCCTACGGATACCTCTTCAAACCTCCCCAGCGGGAGGCGATCCATGCGGCCATCGAGACGGCCCTGGCTCGAATACACTTCGATAGAAACCTTCGCGAGTCCTATGAAGGCTGTCTGGCCATTCTCGAGAACACCTCCGAGATGCTCCTCGTCATACAAAACGGGAAAATCAAAACAGCAGGGCCCAGCATTACGCATCTATTGGGGTATGAATCCCGGGAGGTTGTCGAGCGTCCCATCGCCGACCTGCTGTACCTGAACGATCGGGCGAAGCTCAACCGGCTTTTTGACGACATGTCCACATCTCCAACCCCGGCGGACCCGATCCTGATCAGGATGTCTCAGAAACCTGGAGGAGTCCGCTGGACCAGCCTCGCCGTCACCCCCATTACCTGGAGAAAAGACCGGGCGCTCCTGTGCGCGGCGACGGACATCACCGAATACGTCGCCCGGGAGCATGACCTGTCATTGTATCGCCGCATCATAGACGAAGAGCGATGCGGCGTCGTCATCACCGATGTGGATCAGACAATCCTCTACGCCAATCAGGCCCTCCTGGACATGCACGGCTTCACCGGCCGGGAGCTCATCAACACGAAGGTCTCGAAGCTGTGCATGAAAGAGGAGCTGAAGCGGGAAAGCGACTTCGTGAAGAGAATCCTCGATGAGGGGGGGCATCCCACCGTAGAGATGCAGCACCGGAAAAAAGACGGATCGCCCCTCCCGGTGCTCATCAGCGGCATCCTGTTGTCGGACGATTCGGGCAATCCGGAATATATAGCGCGCACGGTCATCGACATCACCAGGCTCAAGGAGACCGAGAAGCGACTGTCGGGGCTCATCGAGACCCTGGAACATCAGAACGAAAACGTCCAGAGTTTTGCAGCCATCGTCTCCCACGATCTTCGCGTCCCCCTCATCCGCATAAAACATATGAACAGGCGCTTTCGTAAATATCTCGACACCATCGACGACGCCTTCAAGGATGTGTCGTCCGCCATTTCGGAGAAGACCAGGGAGCGGCTCGTACATGTCCTCCAGCAGGACATGCCGGAGAGCATCGGCTTTATCGAAAACTCGGTGGTTCGCCTGGAGCGAATGACCGCGTCCATCAAGCGGCTTTCCCGATACAGCCAGTGGTCCTTCGATCTGGAGCCGGTTGATACGGAAAGGATCGTCGATTCCTGCCTCGATTACTGGAAACCGCTGATCGAGTCGGGAAAAGTCATGGTCCACGTGGAAGATCTGCCGGAGGTTATCGCGGATCGCGAGGCGCTGGAGCTGATATTTTCAAACCTAATCGACAATGCCGTCAAATACCTGGACGATCGACGCCCCGGACTGGTGCGGATCTTTGCGATAAACAAAGACGACTTCATCGAGTTTCACATATCCGACAACGGCCGCGGCATCGATCAGGACGATGTCGATCGTATCTTCCAGGTTTTCCAGCGGGGAAAAGACATCGACACCCCGGGGGACGGCATGGGGCTGGCCTTCGTCCGAATCCTGGTGGAGCGCCACGGCGGCGAGATCGAGTGTGAATCGACCCCCGGCCAGGGAAGCCTATTTCGATTTACCATCCCCACCATCACCCTCGAGGGGATCATCCACTGATCGGACCCGGAGACAGGGAGGGGGCATCCCCTCCCCCGCCGCTTCCCGGGGGATATCCCGCATGAAGAACATCCGGGTCAAACGGAAATATTTTTCCCTGATCGCATCGGGGGCGAAAGACCGGGAGGTCAGGACCCGGCTCCCCCTGTTCGACGCCGTCACCGCTGGCGAGACCCTCCGCTTCGTCTGCGGGAAGGAGCGCATCCCGGCCCGGGTGCATGCGGTGCGGCGCTATCGCCGCCTTCTGTGCCTGGTGCTCCGGGAGCCGGCGGGCCGCATCCTCCCCGGGGCGAAAAGGCCACAGGTGTATCGAACGATCAGGGCCATCTACCCGAGGGAGAAGCGAGCCCTCGGATTCGTCGTGATCGAGTTCGAGCTGGCCTGATTGATACTCACCCCGACCGGACGCCGACGCCCATCCGTATCCCGCCGATATCACGAATGCACTTTTTTTCTCCTGAATCCTTGACATCGGGCCGACTCATCGAGTAAAAAGATATGTTGTGTCGAACCCGGAAACGACCCTCACGGGACACACCGGGTTCTCAAACCGGCGCATTCAACGCCATATGCATTTACTATAAAGGAAAGGACAGAATCCCATGAACACCACAAAAAAAATAGTGTTCCTTGTATTTGCCGTCATCATGGCGGCGATGTTTGTGATCGCGAGCTGCGGCTCCGAGCCGGCAACGGGGCCGGACGGCGGCGCCGATACGGCCGCGGGCCCCGAGAGCACTCCCGCCCCGGAAACGGGGAAGGCCCCGAAATTCGGCGAGGATTGCACGGCGGACGTCGTGGTGACCACCACGATGGGCGGCTCCGTGGTCAGCGTGATCGAATCAAAAGTCTACAACAGCGTGGACGCCACCCGCTCGGAGGTGGACATGCCCATGGGCATGGGGGCAGACGCGCCGACGATCAGCATGATCATCATCGACCGCCGGGACCTGGGCGTCTCCTGGCAGCTTTTTCCGGGAAGCATGCGGTATGTGGAAACCGAGATCGTCACCGATCCCGCCGACGGGGTGCCGACAATGAACATGCACGACATCCTCTACTCCGGCGACTACAAGCTTGAGAAAATGGGCACTGAGGAGGTCAACGGCTACAAGTGCGATAAGTACATCATCGATCCCGGAACGGAGACGCTGCCCAACATCACCATCTGGTCGGCGAAGAAGCTCGACGGCGTCGTCATCAAAACCCTGGTGGAATCGTCCGACGGATCGACCATGACCAACGAGCTGTTCAACGTGGAGGTGGGCAAACCGGATGCCTCCCACTTCGAGCTTCCCGAGGACTACACCAAGGCCTCCGAGGAGGAAGTCGGCATGCTGATGATGCAGGAGATGATGAAGTAGGAGATGATGGGAGGGGAGATACGTCCCCTCTCAAGAAATGAATCACCAAACGGGCCGCGCCGGATGTATGCCGGCGGCGGCCTGTTTTTTCTCTGGCTGGAGCACTGGCGGGATCGACGGCGGGGGGAGCGAACCCTACGAGATGATCGATTCTCCCCCCGGGATGGAGACTATAGACGGAGAATTCATGGAGCCGGGCGGATCCGGCACGATGTTCATGGAGCCCGGAGTGGGCGAGACCGGAGGCATGGGAGGCGATTTCGGAGACACCGGAGGCAACGGCCAGTCCGAGCCCTACGAGATGATCGACGACGGCGGGACGGAGGTGTATATTCTGGAATGAGGGTTTGATGCGCTAATTATGCAGGAGATGATGAGGCAGTAGGCGAGGGAGTTAGGAAATAATACAAACTGCTTCAAAATAACGTAGCCCGCATTTTCTTTCATGTTAATGCGGGTTTCGTTTGTTCAGAATGAAATATTGACTTATTCTTTAAATTAGTCTATATTTACACCTGCTGAATCTTAATCGACCCGCCTGTTATAAAGAGAATTAGATGAAAGAGAACTTACCTGTCAAATTTCTCAGTGACGATCCCACCGATACCGACGATTTTGGATCACACAGCAAAGTCGCTAAAGCCCTTGCACAAACTATAGACAACCAGGAAGGTGGAAAAAGAATCGCCCTGTTTGGATCATGGGGTAGTGGAAAATCTACTGTTATTAAATTGTTAAAAAAGTTATTTAAAGAAAATGTTGAAAATCAATTCAAATATATAAATTTAACTTTTGTTTTTGATGCTTGGTCACATAAAGGAGATCCCTTAAAAAGAATCTTTCTAGAAGAATTATACAACTTCCTAAAACAACATATCAAGATAGGAACAAAAAAAGACAAAGAAATTGAAAAAGAACTGAACACTTTAAGCCAAAGAACAGAAACGAAAGTTACGAAAACTAAACCAGTTCTTACTGGTGAAGGAAAGCTGTTAATATTTTCAATTTTTATATGTCCAATAGTTTTTGCT
>Ga0180432_10001551_pt1 | contig 36178 bp, 30 predicted proteins | sample SS_ome_10_FD_132414 | JGI IMG/M metagenome (GOLD analysis project Ga0180432, IMG submission 132414) | Hypersaline lake sediment archaeal communities from the Salton Sea, California, USA - SS_1_MS_2 metaG | ecosystem: Environmental > Aquatic > Non-marine Saline and Alkaline > Hypersaline >... | reverse complement strand
CGACCTCTTGAACGCAACCCATATCAAACACCATTTCGTCCATCGTTTGGAAGGATTAGGCTTCAAAGTAACACTCGAACCCCTCCCAACCCCATGCTAAAAGACGTCATTTTCTAGGTAATATCGAAGCACCCAGCACGAAACGGGGTCCGCTTGCCGGCCTCCGGCCCGGGCCTCTGTTCCCTCTCCCTCGATGGGAGAGGGCTAGGGTGAGGGTGATATACACTTCTCTTCCGAGTCTCTTCCACTATTGGCGACTGCGAGGCATGAGGTGCTCAAGTCGGTTTCTGCTCGAATCGTGGTGGCAGCCCGGCGGTCTGCAACCAGGCGCTAGTTCTGGCCGAAGCGCCTACCCATTTCCCTGAGGAACTTCTCTATCTCCGGCGAGAGTTGCGGCGTCTCTCCCTTGACCACCTCCTCCCCCTTCGCCTGCGCATCGTAGTTGGCCTCCAGTTGCCGCAGCACGGTCTTCAACTCGGGGTTTCTGTCCACCGCTGCCCCAATCTCCTGGAGCTGCTCGTCCGCCTTCGACTCGAGGGCCGGGTCCCATGCGAAACCGTACATTCCAGACAGCACCTGCGCCAGCCTCCTCACTCCGGCGAAGTCTTCCTCCAAGTGCGTGTACTGGGGCAGGTGCACAATCGAGGTCATAGTGTCCATGCCCATGTCCGGCGCACGCTGAGATATCAGATAGGCGATGGTGGTAGGCCCTTCGTAGTCGCTGGTCCGGACTCCCTGCGCGTCCAACTCCCTCTGCGCCTGCTCGCCAACCGCCATGCCGCTGACCGGCAGCGGCCGGGTGTGCGGAATGAGATCGTACATGCTGCCGATCAGGTGATACCTGCGCACCCCGCATGTCTCGATCAGCCGCAGGATGGAGTCAACGAATATCTCGGCAAGGCAGTTGGGCTCCATGAGATGCAGGAAGACGAAGTCATTTCGCGGGTGGTGCCGGGCATAGGTCACGTAGACGTTGGGAATCGTCACCTGCCGCCGCCCCTCTCTGAAGTAGATGTTGGGCCGGTACTGGGTGAAGTCAAAGAAGCTCCCCGGCCTGGCGAATCTAGCCATCTCCCGGGCTTGGAGCTGAGACTCCAGCCTCGTCAGCGTCAGGGTGCCCACCCGCCCCACATCGATCCAGGGCCGAATGATAGCCAGGGCATGAGGCTCCAACAGCTCAGGAATTGGCTCGATGACATCGAAGGCGCCCAGTCTCATAGTCAAATCCTATCTCAGAACGGTGCTGTGGGCAACCTCGAAGGCAACTGCGACGCAGACCACCATCCACACACGCCGCACGAACCAACCCTGGACACGGCTCCCGCCCATGTCCGGCGCAGGACAACCGTACGCCGCCCGGGCTGCTCCACTGGAACCTGCGGCCTGTTTGTTCCAACGCGGACTTGACAGAAGTGCGTATAATAGTTATAAGAGTCCATCTGGCTATCTGGCAAGGAAACCAACGCAGTACCTTGCGTTTGAATAGGTGCGTCAATACAGAAAGGGGGACAATATGACCAAGAGAGGGAAAAGAGTTGCTGTGTCCTTGCTGGTGACGCTGGCCCTGCTCACCACGCTCGGCATCGGCTGCGGGGACGAGAACGGGGGCAACGGCGGGAAGGTAGAGATCATCATCGGGCACATCTCTGACATGACCGGTCCGGCAGCAACGGCACTGGTGCCCATCAACTACGCCGCCAAGGACCTGGCCAAGTACTACAACGACAACGAGCTGATTGAAGGGGCAACAATCAAGATTGTCGAGTATGACGCCCGGTACGACCCGGCCTACGACATCCCAGGCTGGGAATGGATCAGGTCCAAGGGGGCCAAGATCGGGCTTACCGCTCTGCCGACGACAGCGGAGACCCTGAAGCCAGTGGCAGCGAGGGACAAGATGCCGCTGTGGGCACTGTCCTACAGCGAGGTCCTTGACGATCCTGCCGGCTGGGTCTTCCTGGCCAACTGCCCCAACAGGGGGCTCATCAATCCGCTGATGAAGTGGATCAGTGAGAACGATCCCAACTTCCCCACGGACAGGCCGGCGAAGGTCGGCTCTGCGGGCTGGAACGAGCCCTATGCCATTGCCTGCAAGAACGCCATCCAGGAGTATGCCACCGCCCATCCAGACAAGTGGGAGTATGTGGGCGGGTACCTGGCCCCTACGGGCGCGGTGACCTGGAGCAGTGAAGTCATCGGCCTCAAGGACTGTGACTACGTGTGGCCGCCGAGCACCGGCACAGGCGTCCCCACCTTCATCAACCAGTTCAGGAACTCCGGTGGCACGGCCACTTTCTACGGCACTGACGCCCAGGAAGCCTACATGGGGCTGATCGTGGACGCATCGGGCTGGGACCGCATCGACGGCACGCTGGCTGTCAGTCCGACGCGCTGGTGGAACGAGACCGAGTCCCCCATTGTCGACCTGGCCCTGACGCTTCTTGAGACAAATCACCCCGACGAGAAGGCCGAGTTTATGCACGCAGGAGTAGGCTATGTGGGCGGGTTCCACCAGCTCTACGCGTTGTTTGACGTCTTGAAGCAGGCAGTGGCGGACGCGGGCGGAGCGGAGAACTTCACCAGCCAGTCCTTCTACGACACGGCGCAGAACTTCAGCATGCAGTGGCCGACCTACGAGGAGTGGACCCTCGAACCGGACAAGCGATACACCTGGAACTACGTGGGCATGTACAAGTGGAGCAAGGCCGACCAGGACGTGGTGAGGACCGAGGAGCCCTGGTATACCATCTACGTCGAGTAGCCCTTTCGAGGTGACGGCAAGACGAAGATTTTGGAGCACACGGGCCGGAGGGCCTCCGGCCCGTGTCATTACCCAGGGTGAGATGGTCCGGGGGGGGCGGTGCCCCCCGGCCGCTCGGCGGGGATTACTCAGGGTCGCTAACGGGGGCTGCGTTGGCTGCTACTGGGCCAGCTCATGGACGGCCACGCCGCCGTCAGCCACTGCCCTCTGGGCCAGTTCCACCAGGCGTGAGTGGTGAGTGAAGAAGATGACTTGCGTCTTCCCCGCCAGCTCCGCCAGCACCTTCAGCGTGGCCTCGGCGCGACGATCATCGAACCTGATCATAATGTCATCTACCACGAAGGGCATGGGCTCGCCCGTCTCAAGGTACTTCTCCAGGTTGGCCAGCCGTAGCGACAGATAGAGCTGATCGACGGTCCCGTCGCTCATGCCATGCACATCGACCCGTTCATCAGAGGGGCGTACTCCTAACAGGATGGGCTCGTCTTTGTCGCCGTAGTCCGTCTCCAGCCGGGAGAAGGAGCCCAGGGTGAGCAGGGAGAACAGTTCGGCGGCGCGGCCTAGAAGCTGGCCCTGGTTCTCCCTCCGGTAGCGCTCGATCTCGCGGCGCAGGATGACTGACGCCATGCGCAGGCGTACGTAGCGATCAACATTCGAGCGTATCACAGCCAGCGCCTCCTGTGCCTTCTCAGCTTCCTCGGCAGCACGGGCACTGCCGTCCATGGCCTGCAATGCCTGCTGTCCCTCCCACACCACCCGCTGCAGCCGGTCACGCTCTTGCTGAAGGTGGTCAAGCTCCGCAGACGTCTCGTCGATACGCCCAGGCAACAGGTCCGCATCGACCCGCGCTGCCTCTTCCAGCAACTGGCCCAATGTGGCCCCGCCCCCTATCTCCACCAGGTCCGCAGTGACGGTCTCAAGCTCCTGTTGCAGAGCCCGCCTTTCGTTGGAACGCGCCTCTGCAGCCTCCAACTTCTCGTGCGCCGAGCAGCCCGCCTGCTCGCACAGGGCGTCCAGCCTGGCGGTCATGGCCTCGATTGTCTCCTGGGCCTCACGAAGCTCCTCCTCTCTTTGCAGGACCTGCTTCTCCAACTGCTCAAGTGTAGCGGCATCTCGCACAGCCTTGGTCAGACGGCTGTTCAACAAGGTGGCTGCCTGCTCCGGCGGAGTGTCCATCAGGTCGGGAGCCAGGCGTTCAAGCACACCGCGAACATCAGCGGCAAATTCCGCGGCATGCCGCTCAATACTCCTGAGCCGGACCTCCAATTCTCCCGCGTCGTGAAGCTTACTGAAGAACTCCTCGAACCTGTCCAGGACCGCGTTGGCCTCGTCGGGAGATGACCGCTCGGTGAGACCGAGCGGTCCCACCGCTGCGCCCCAGTCACGCCTCCACTGGTCCAGCCTCTCCTTTGACTCCTTGAGGGCACGGGCCTTCTCCTGCACCCCGGCGCGGAGCTTCTCACTATAGCGCTCCAGCTCCTTGCGGCGCGACCGGGTCAACTCTATCGACTCCATCACGGCCTCGCAGCGGTCCACGATGGCCTCCAGGCCCTCATCGGCCGCTGCCCGTTTCCCGCCCAGTTCCTCCAGGCACCGGATCAAGGCCGACCTGTGTTCCTCGATCTGACCTCTGGTCTCCTCTACCCTGCGGCGGTGCTCTCGCACCCGGCCCATCCTTTGGGCCAGCCTTCCGTGTTGGTCCAGCCAGGAGCGCATCTCACGGGGAGGCAGAGGGACGACGCCGGCGGGCCCCCACAGGGTCTGCCACTGCTGTTGCACTTGCTCCATCTGGGAGTGCGCCTCCGCCTCCTCTGACTGCAGTGCCTGGAACTCCTGCTCCAGCCTGGCCTTCTGAGCGACCAGCGAGGCGTTATCGGCAACACGGGCCGCCTCACGGCGCAGACGGTCGGCCATCTCGTCCGCGGCGGCCACGCTCTTCTCGTATGCTTCGGGCAACTCGCTGAGGGGATCGTACTCCAGGGCCTCCGCGGATATGTCTTCTCCATCGAGCCAGGCTCGGCGCACCAGCCTCCAGCCCTCGTCCCGCCTGTCCCTGGCCTCCGCCAGTGCCTGCTCAGTGGGGACCTCTCCCTGCAGCCTGAGTTCCTCCAGCCGGGAGCCAACCCCGGCCAGGTCCTCCCGTTTCGCCTGTACCCGCTCCGCCAGGCCGGAGAGCCTGGCCTGGCACTCGCCTATCTCTCGCTCAAAGCGGTCCACGCTGTCCAGGGACGGGAGAGGCAGCTCCTCCGCCCTCTCCAGGGGCCCCTCCCACAGCCCCAGCCCCTTCAGCTCGATGGATGCCTGGTGCTCTTCGGTCCGCAGGGCCGATTCTCCCTGGCGTAGCAGTCCCTCCAGGTCGCCCTGCCGCCGCGCCCTCTCCAGGACGCGCTTCAGCTTGCCCGGGTCCCTCTCCTTCTCCAGGCCCTCCAGTTCGGTCTGGGCGGCCCGGAGGTCATCCTCGGCCCTGCGCAAGTCCTGTCCGGCCCTCTCCACGCCCTTGACCAGGGCCTGGTACTGTGACCCAAACTCCCTGACGCGGACCCGCTGGGCGGCATCGGGCCGGCGCTGCTTGGCCTCATCCACGGTCAGGGCTCCCGGCAGCTCCCCCAGCAACAGAGCGGCGTCGGACAGCAGTTGCTGCCGGCTGGCCTCAAGCCCCGGCGAGTCCTGTATGGCCTGACGTCGACTTCCCAATCGCTGGTGCAGGTCCTCGATCGTCTCCCGCTCTTCCAGCAGGGGCCTCGGCACATGCAGGGCCTCCTTCTGTTCCCTGAGCGGCTGCAGGTCATCAAGGGCCCGCTTCTCTGCTTCCCGGGCGGTCTCCAGCCTGGTCACTGCCTCTCTTCGCCTTGTTGCGAAGTCCTCCGGCAAGACGACAACGGCCCGGAGTTCGTCCAACTCCCCCAAAAGGTGCGTCCTCTTTGCCACCCTGGGCATGACCTGCTGAAGCCGTTCCAGCCGGCTCTTCTCCGCGGATAGCCTTCTCAATCTCTCCGTGACCGCGGCCAGATCGGAATGTGCCCTCTTCAGTGCCCTCTGGCGCTCAGCCCACTCCCGGCCGGATACGGATGCATCTGCGATGGCCTTCCTGGCCTCCGTGAACTCGGCGATGGCCCTGTTGATGGCCTGCTGCCTGCCCCTGGGGCGGTAGAGCAGGTCGGCTTCCGCCTCCAGGCCGTCGAGAATGCGCCCCAGGTCAGCGCCTCCCAGTCCAGCGGCGAAAAGTGCCTGTCCCACATCTCCCCCACCTCTGAGTATGTCTTGCCCACCCCTGACCAGCTCATCATGGTCTATGCCGAAGACCCTGGAGAAGATATCCTCTCCAACGCCAGAGAGGAACCTGTGCAGTACCTCATCGTCCAGGGGCTCCCCTTGGGGCGAAAGCACCGTATTCTTCCTGCCCTTCCTGCGCAGGAAGGCCAGCTCCGAGCCGTCCGAGTGTCTCAGCCAGCCACGAATCAGGAGGTTTGAGCCCTTGTGCAGGAAGTCGTCGCTCGTCCTCTCCGGAATGCCGAACAGCAGGGCTCTCAGGGCACGCAGCGCCGAGCTCTTGCCCGACTCGTTCAGGCCGTAGACCACGTGAAGGCCCTTACTCTCGTCCGAGAAGTCCAGCAGGGTATCACTGAATGGGCCAAAGGCGCGAAGCTCCAGCTCCAGGACTCTCATGCCCCACCACCCCCCGCCAGGATGCGGGCCAGCAGCATCTGCCTCACCTCCTCCATCACCCCATGCAACGTCCCCGGGTCCTCCAGCTCGATGCTTTCATCCCCGGCACGAAGCTCCACTGGCAGCTTGCGGCGCAGGTCGGCGAACTCCTCTTTCAGGCTGGCCAGCAGGTCGTCATCCGCCTCCAGACCCCCTATTGTGCGAAGCAGCCCGCCGAGAGCACTGTCCTGCTCCATGACCGAGGCCAGGTCGACGACTGTCTGCGTCCCGAGTTGGACCTTCTCCACCCACATCGCCCCGCTGCTCAACTCCGTCGCCGCTGCCCGTATCTCGTTGGTCCAACGCTCCGGGTCGGCCGACAGGTCGCCGTGCGCCTGGCAGGGACCCAGCACCTGCACCCGCACGGCCAGCGCCCTCCCTTCGCTGCCGTCCAGTTCCCGCTGCAGGGCCCCGGCAACGCGGTCGATCACCTCTTCGCCCGTTGCCGCTCCCGTGGCATCCACCTGGCAGACGCACCATCTCATGACATCGAGGTAGCGGCGCTTGGCCGAGACAACCATGCCGTCCTCCACCGTCACCAGCGTGCAGCCCTTGGGTCCGGTCTCCCGGGCATGCCTGCCCTGCGTATTGCCGGGGAACACGACCCAGGGGTCGTCATGGAGTACCTCGTACTTGTGGACGTGGCCCAGGGCCCAGTACTGGTAGCCCCTGGACAGCAACCCCTGGAGGGAACAGGGAGCATATGGCTCGTGCCCCTCGCGTCCGTTGACGCTGGTGTGCAAAAGGCCGATGTTGAACAGGCCGGGGACAGCGTCGGGGTAAGCCGCCGACATGTCCTCCGTCACTTCACGGGACGCAAAGCTCTGGCCGTGGATGGCCACGCCAATGCTCTCGAGCAGCACGGTCTCGGGCCCCTGCTCTTGCAGCCACCTCACGTTGTCGGGAGAGCGGAGCTGCCTGGTGATCTGGCTGGCGGCATCGTGGTTGCCGCGTATGATGAAGACGGGAATCCCTGCTTCCCGGAGCCTGCCCATATGGCGGGCCAGGAAGAGACCGGTGTTGTAGTCCCTCCAGTCGCCGTCGTACAGGTCGCCGGCCACCAGGACGAAGGCTACCTCCTCGGCCAGGGCCAGGTCCACCAGGTTCACCAGCGCCCGGCGGGTGGCTCCCCGCACCTCCTCCACCGGCGCGCCATCGTACCGCTCCAGTCCCACCAGCGGGCTGTCGAGATGGATGTCGGCGGCGTGCAGGAACTTGATCACGAGATTCCTTGTCTGCCCTGGCGAGCATAGTGCCCGCGCGCTGCCATTATACGATGGCCGGCAAAGATGATGGAACAGGAGGCGGCGCCCAACAGGGCGGTGGCCGGCTCACCTTGCCGACCGCTCAGCGCACAGCGACCATCCTCACGAAGCCGGGGAGGAACTGGTGACGGTGAACCTGGCAACCGACGGGGAGTCCAGGGACTCCCACCGCCGGGACACACCGTGGGACAGCGCGGCCACCCCCAGGTGCAGCATGGCAAGGCCGCCTGGCGTGCCAGAGAGCGCCCTGTAGACATATGCCCTGCTGCCATGGGAGCTTGGGGCCCTGCAACCCCGGCGCCTCAGCCGAACACGAACTCCTGGATAGCGCCGAAGTACAGGTCCATGTCCCGGATCATGATGTCGTTATGGTCGGCCTGCGGGATCACCACCAGCCGCTTGTTCCCGGCCGGCGAGTGCTCATACAGGTCCTGCGCCTCTGTCAGGGGGATAAGGCTGTCGTACTCCCCGTGGATCAGCAGGGTGGGCAGGGCGACCTTCTCTATCTTGGAGCGGTTGGGAAACCCGAAGTCCTTGATGCCCAGCAAGTCCTGGGGAAAGCCCAGGCGCGTCATCAGCCTCACTGTGCTGGCGAAGCCGCTCTCTATGATCAGCCCGGCCACTTTGTCGGGGTATGCAGCGGCCAACTCGATGGCGGAGACGCTTCCCAGAGACCGGCCCATGAGGAACACCCTGTCGCTGTAGGCGTCCTCCTCCAGTACCTTCAGGAAGCCCTGGAATATGGGGTGGGAGTCGGCCACCATGCTGCTGAAGGTGGGCGACCCGTCGCTGGCTCCGTATCCACGGTAGTCGGCCACGAATATGTTGATGCTGCGGCCCCGATAGAGCTGGGCAACGAAATCGTAGTCGGACACCACTTCGCCGTTGCCGTGGAAGTAGAGGATGCTAGGCGACTTGTACCCATGCACGTAGAAGCGGCAGGAGATAGAGACACCGCTGTCAACGGGAATGCGGTAGTCATAGGAGCCTGGAAGCGGGCTGCTGAAGTCCTTCCGGGGGAAAAAGACAAACTGGAGGAGCTCCGGCCTGTCAAAGGCCCGGTAGTCTGACTGCTCTGACATATGCTGCCTCAGCTCCCGCGGTCCAGTATCTCGTCCGCCGAGAAGAAGTTGGCTATCTCCTTCTCGGCGTTCTCCGGCGAGTCGGACCCGTGGATCAGGTTCTGCTCCAGCTCCAGCCCGAAGTCGCCCCTGATGGTACCGGGGGCGGACTTGAGCGGGTCTGTCTCGCCCATCATGCGGCGCACCATGTCCACGGCCTCCTTGCCCTCCACCACGGCGGCAATGACCGGGCCGGAGGTAATGAAGTCCACCAGCGAGGGGAAGAAGGGCTTGTCGCTGTGGACATCGTAATGCCGCTCCGCCAATGCCCTGTCCATGTGGACCATCTTCAGGGCCGTGATCTTCAGACCCTTCCTCTCTATGCGGGCGATTATCTCTCCCGCCAGTCCTCTCTGCACTCCGTCGGGCTTCACCAGTACCAGGGTCCTTTGCACTACTATCCCCCTTTTCTGAAATGGTCCCACCCCGCCCCGAGGCCCTGGACGGGACCTCCCTCGGCGTCGACCAAAGAGACGCCGCTCTCCGCTGTTATCCGGCCTATCACAGTGATGGGACAGTCCTTCTCGCCCTGCCGGCCTCCGGCCGCGGCCAGGACGCGGTCCATCACCTCCGGTCCGGCAGCGAACAGCAGTTCATAGTCCTCGCCGCCACCCACCGCCAGTCCAACTGCTTCCTCGGGAAAGGCTTCCCTCACCGCCGGGTGTATAGGGAGCCGGTCCAGGCTGACCTCAGCGCCGGCATTGCTCGCCCGGCACAGGTGCCCGAGGTCAGAGCCCAGCCCGTCGCTGATATCAATGGCCGCCCGCACGCCCTGTCTCACCAGGAGCTGTCCCTCGGCGATCCGGGGCCAGGGCTGGAGGTGTGCCCCCACAACGTGCTCCCTCGTGGAGGCGGGCATCTCCACACCTGCCGTCAGGGCCCTCAGGCCAGCGGCGGACGAGCCAAGGTGTCCGGTCACGGCCAGCAGGTCCCCCGGCGCCGCGGCAGACCTGGTCATTACTCCTTCAGCCAGGGCCTGTCCCACCACCATCAGGGTGATCACTACGAGGGGGGCCCGGGTCACGTTGCCACCCACCACCATCACCCCGAAGATGTCCCCCAAATGCTTGATCCCCTGGCAGAGGCGGACCATGTCATCCACGTCCGTGTCGTCCGGCAGGGAGAGCGACGCCAGGGCATACCGCGGCGATCCGCCCATGGCGGCGATGTCGCTGAGGTTAGAGGCCAGTGACTTCCAGCCCACGTGCCACCACTCGCTCTCGGGGCTGAAATGGATGCCCTCCACCATGGTATCGGTGGTGGCCAGCAGCGTGGAGGCCTCCACCTGCCAGGCAGCGGCGTCGTCGCCGGGGCCGACCGTCACCTGAGGCTGCGGACGGTCCGTGGCAACCACCTGAGAGAGGACGTCTATGAGTCCGAACTCGCCTATGTCGGACACCTTCATCGGCAGAATTATAGCACGGGCAGCCTCGGGCCGTTTCGGTTGCGGGGCAGAGAGTCACAGCATGGCACTGTTCTACAGCTATACAGCCTTCCGTCAGGTCGGGGCCTGACAGCCACGCGACTGTGGGAGACCCCTTCCGGGGTCGATGTGTACGGTGGTCCTCCCGATGCACCGAAATGACACAGACCTCTGGGGCCGTGAGCAGGGGGCGGGCCCCAGCCCTGCCAGCCGGCGGCCAGGGGCGGCACGGCCTTGGTCATAGCCAAACGCCTCCGGATTTGCTATAGTCCAACAGTGTCGGACATGCGCACTGTCATCCTGGCTGATATCCACGGGAACCTGGAGGCGTTTCGGGCCGTGCTGGCGGACGCGTTGGGCAGGGGCCCCATCGATGAGCTGTGGTGTTTGGGGGACGTTGTCGGCTACGGCCCGGACCCAAGCAACTGCATCGGGCTCCTGCGCCAGTACCCTCACCTCTGCATAGCCGGCAACCACGACTGGGCGGCCATAGGCAACATAGACACGACCTACTTCAACCCCGAGGCGGCTGCGGCCGCCCACTGGACCGCAGAGCAACTGGGCCCCGGCGACGTGGAGTATCTCAAGGGCCTGCCCCTCACCCTGCAGCGGGGCGATTTCACCCTGGCCCACGGCAGCCCCAGGGAACCGATCTGGGAATACGTGGCCTCGGTGTCGACGGCCCGGGCCAACTTCTCCCACTTCGACACCAGGTTCTGCCTGGTGGGCCACTCTCACGTGCCTCTGATATTCGCCCTGAGCGCCGACAACGTGTGTCAGGTCCGGCCTCTGCCGGAACAACTGCCTCTCCGCGGGGAGAGAGACCGCTTGATAGTCAACTGTGGGGGGGTGGGGCAGCCCAGGGATGGCGATCCCAGGGCAAGCTACGCCATCCTCGACAGGGATTCTGACACCATCTTCCACTACCGCGTTGAGTACGACATCGCCGCAACGCAGCGCAAGATGGAGGCCGCGGGACTACCCCCCAGGCTGGTCACTCGTCTCAGCTACGGCTTGTAGACGGTCACTGCACGGGCGGGTGGCGGCAGAAGGGGGACGTGTGGTAGAATGATGGTCGGTTGCCAATGGACAATCAGGGTTTGAGTCTAGGGGAAGTAGCATTTTCGTACCTCACTTCGCTGCCCCCAGAGGACAGCCAGGACAAACAGAAGGAAGTCAACAAGTTCATCCTCTGGTACGGCAAGGACCGACCGGTAACCAGGATCACTCCCCTTGAAGTCGAGACTTATGCCGGGTGGGTAGCCTCGTCCACTGGCGACGCCAACAAGAAGCTTCAACCCGTCAAGGACTTCCTTTCCTACGTCAAGAAAGAGAAACTCGTCAAGACCAATCTGGCGACACACCTCAGGGTAAAGCAGCCCTCTACGAAGACAAGGGCGCGGGCCAAGGCGGCGAAACAGAAGCCACAGGACGTCCTTACGGCTGAAGACTACGGCAAGCTCCAGGCCCAGCTAGCCTCCCTCGAAGAGGACCGCCGGCTCATCGCCGAGGAGCTGCGCCGGGCCGCCGCCGACAAGGACTTCCGCGAGAACGCCCCTCTTCAGGCCGCCAGAGAGCAGCGGGACCAGATCGAGGCCAGGATCAGAGAGATACAGACGGCCCTCAACACCGGCGTGCTGGTGCAACAGGAGGAGATCGCCGAAGCCACAGTAGCCAGACTGGGAAGCAAGGTTACCCTTCGTGACATGTCGTCAGGCAAACAGGTAACGTATACCCTGGTCACCAAGAATGATGCAAACCCGGCAAAGAGCAAGATATCGATCGTGTCTCCCATCGGCAAGGCCTGCCTCAACCAGCGCCAGGGTGACACGGTGAAGGTCATTGCCCCGGCAGGGGAGCTGTCCTACCAGATCGAGTCCGTCGACTAGCCTGCAAGGACAGCAGGGCTACATGCCAGCCAACTCCTGGGAGTCGTTCTCGGCTCTGCTAGATCGAGAGCGGCTCCCCGTTTTCTTCTGAGGAACGCCCTCATTTGAGCTGGAGACATGAAACGAGTCTTCCCGGTTCTGGCTATCTCAACCTTCTCCGCCATCCTCGGCGTGGGAATCATCTCACCTCTCCTCCCGCTGTATGCCGATTCCCTGGGCGCTTCGGCCATAGGGCTGGGCGTGATCTTCGCCGGGTTCTCCGTCTCCCGCGCCCTGTTCATGCCCGTAGTCGGCAGGATGTCCGACCGGAAGGGAAGGAAGCTGTTCATCTGCACGGGGTTGCTCGCCTACGCGGCCATGTCCCTGGGCTACATCTGGGCCGACACCGTGGCGCAACTGACGCTGGTTAGAATACTGCACGGCGGCGCTTCGGCCATGATCATCCCCGTTGCCCAGGCATACATCGGGGACCTGTCCCCGGAGGGCGAGGAGGGCAAATGGCAGGGGTACTTCAACGCCTCTTTCTTCACCGGCTTCGGCTTCGGCTCGCTGCTCGGCGGACTATTGACCGACGCCTATAGCTGGGAGGCCGCCTTCTACGCCATGGGCAGCCTGGCTGGTCTGGCCTTCCTGCTGGCCCTGTGGAGACTGCCGGAGGTCAGCCCTGTCAGGGAGGAGCGGGGTCCCGGCGACAAGCCCTCCTTCTGGCGGATGCGGGAAAGCGGGGCCATGAAGGGGTTGGTGAGCTACCGCTTCGTCTATGCCGTAGGCCGCGGCGCCTTCAGTTGCTTCCTCCCCCTGTATGGGGCTGACAAGCTGGGGCTCAGCGCCGGGGAGATTGGGATAGTCATATCCCTGCACATACTGCTGATGTCCTTTTCGCAGGCCATCGGCGGCAGGCTCGCTGACGCCGTCAGCAGGAAGGCCCTGGTGGTCATGGGTAGCCTTGTCAGCCTGGCCTTCCTGGCGCTGGTGCCCTTCACGGACAGCCTATGGCAGTTGCTGGTGCTGTCTGCCTTCGGTGCCCTGGGGGGCACGCTGGCCCTTCCGGCAGCCTCGGCCATGACCGTAGCCCAGGGAAGGACCTACGGCATGGGCGCTGCCCTGGGCATGTTCAACATGGCCATGAGCGTGGGCATGACCGTGGGCCCGCTGCTGGGTGGGGTGATAGCCGACGCCTGGGACATCGACACGGTGTTCTACTGCGGAGCCGGGGTGGGGCTGGGAGGCACAGCGCTTTTTCTGTGGTTCACCCGGCGCTAGTCAAGCGTGACAGCCCTCTCCACGACGCAAGGCAGGGCCCCTGCCTCTGCATCCTCTGGATGTCTACTCTCCTGGCAGTGACAATCAGAGGCATCATGAGGGCGATAGTACGGTGCATGTGATCGACATATGCTCTGGCTGCCGTGCCAACCTGTAGTGGTTTCCGGTAGTGTACAACAGGCGTAACGGCGGAAGCCGGGGACGGCGGGCAGATGTCATCGTGGAGTTGGAAAGAGAAGAGGCCCACGGGCCGAAAGAAAGGAGGACCAAAATGGGTTGGGAGGGAATCTTGGCAATAGTCCTGGCGGCGCCCCTTCTGGCTCTTCCTCTGGCCTTCGTGGGATACCTGACCATCGGCGGTTTCCGCGGCTGGGTTAGGGAGCCACGCAAGGCTGCGAGGGAGGAGAAGGGCAAGGTCACGGCCCGCTAGCTGTGGTCAGGCCCATTGCCCTGGCCGTTCGAAAGCCGGGTATTGTGGAGACAGTGCGACCTACAGCAGAACGATGTAGAAAGGAGGCGATAGTTGCCCTGATACCCGACGGTGAGGATGCCTTCCTGGAGAGGAGTGCCTTCACTGGGTAAGTCCGACCAGGTGAAAACTGAATAGTGAGACGGGATGCCACGGAGTGGCGCCGTGTGAAAGCTCAAAGGAGCTTTGAAGTGACACAAGTCACTGGGAAACAGGACCGGGAGCCCGAGACAGAAGCTAGGGGCTCCCGGTCAGTCTTTCCTGGGCGAAGATGGGGCAGATGAGCGGGCGTGGTCTGGAAAGCCCGGTGGACTACAAATCGAACCACTCTGAACGGCTCTCGTCGTAGGCGTAACCCATGTTCACCGTCTGGACCACCAGGCGGGTCGTCTCCTTCCCCTCCGGCGGACCCCATGGTGGCGAAACTGGTCGCCAAGTGGTCTTGCGCTGACGGTAGCTAGGGATACGAGCCCGTCGTGATTAGTGCTACAATTGGGCCGAGGGCTCAACCGTTAGGGTCAAAGCCGAACCTCACCGCAGGAGGGCTGGATGGCTGAAGCCGGGCAACAGGGATACCACAACAGCAACCGCGTTGAGCTGGTCTGGCCGGGCAAGTACGACGAGCAGGGTCGCCTCCGGCCGGTGGAGCGGGTGGCCCTGCCCTTTCAGGTGGTGGAGACCATCAACCAGTCCCGGGCCACCCGGGAGCAGGCGCCCCTGCTGGCCGGCCTGCCCCCACCGCTCTTCGAAGGCCAGGCGAACCCGGACACCTCGTGGAAGAACAAGCTCATCTGGGGAGACAACAAGTATGTCATGGCCTCCCTGCTGCACGGCGATCCCTCGATTGGCCTGGAGCCCCTGGCGGGAAAGATGGACCTGATCTACATCGACCCGCCCTTCGCCACCGGGCAAAACTTCTCCTACCGGGCGCAGGTCGGGGACGAGGACTGGGTCAAGAAAGCGTCGCTCATTGAGGAGACGGCCTACCGCGACACGTGGGGAACATGGCCCCGACTCGACTCCTACCTACAGGTCATGTATGAGCGTCTTCTTCTGATGCGAGAGCTGCTGGCGGAGCGTGGGAGCATCTATGTGCACTTGGATGACACGGTTGGACACTATGTGAAACTGATACTCGACGAAGTATTTGGGAACGGCTACTTCCAAAGCCAGATTATCTGGCAGCGTGTGACTGGCCACAGCGATAGACAAGGCTTTGCCATTAACCACGATATCATTTTGCACTACTCCAAGGGAGATCGGATGACTTGGAAACCCCAATATCAAGGCTACGATGAAGCCTATTTGAAAATGCACTATCGAGGGGTGGATTCGGACGGCCGACGGTACGAACTCGACCAAATTAGCGCAGCGGGCGCAGGGCCGGCCAGGTACTTCTTTGGCAAGCTGATTGCCCCGCCATCTGGAACCCACTGGCGATGGTCTCAGGATAGGATTGACGAGCTTTGCACCCAGGGGCGCATCGTCTTAACAAGAGGTGGAACACCCAGGTATAAGCGGTACCTAGATGAAATGCCTGGCAAACTCATCCAGTCTATCTGGGCTGATATTCCCCCGGTGAACTCCCAAGCCAACGAGGATACGCGTTTTGACACCCAGAAGCCTGAAGCCCTTCTCGAGAGGATTATTCGAGCGTCTTCCAACGAAGGCGACCTCGTCGCCGACTTCTTCTGCGGTTCCGGCACGACCATGGCGGTGGCGGAGAAGCTGGGGCGTCGCTGGATCGGCTGCGACCTCTCCCGCTATGCCATCCAGGTCTCCCGCAAGCGCCTGCTGGACGTCCCCGGCTGCCGGCCCTTCCAGGTGCTCAACCTGGGCAAGTACGAACGCAGGCACTGGCAGGTGAATATCCTCAACGGCCGGCAGGAGGACGGCTCCCAGGCCATTGCCGACTACCTGCGCTTCATCGTCGCCCTTTACCACGCCGAGCCGGCCGGAGGCTATGTCCACCTGCACGGGCAGAAGGCGGGACGCTGGGTACATGTAGGGGGCGTGGACGCTCCGGTGACCCGCGCCGAAATAATGGACGCCGTCCGCGAGTGCCAGGCCAACCGCTACACCGCCCTGGATGTGCTGGGCTGGGAGTGGGAGATGGGCCTGCACGACACGGTGCGGGAGGAGGCACGGCGGATGGGCGTGGACCTGCGGCTGCTGTTCATCCCCAGGGAGGTCATGGACAAACGCGCGGTGCAGGCCGGCGATGTGCGTTTCTATGAGCTGGCCTACCTCAAGACCTCCCTGCTGCAGGACAGGCAGACGGTCACCGCGAGGCTGGAGGACTTCATCATCCCCAACCCGGACCTGGTGCCGGACGAGGTGCGCAGCAAGATCAGGAAGTGGTCGGACTACATAGACTTCTGGGCCGTGGACTGGAACTACCGGCAGGACACCTTCCACAACGAGTGGCAGACCTACCGCACGCGCAAGAGCCCCACACTGCGGCTGATCAGCGATCCTCACGTGTATGCTGAACCGGGCGCATACCGCATCCTGGTCAAGGTGATAGACATCTTCGGCAATGACACAACACAGCTTCTGGAGGTGAAGACCCCGTAGTGCTGGTCTTTGTGGATGAGTCGGGTGACCTGGGCTTCAAGTTAGAGCGGGGTTCGACGCGCTTCTTTACTATGGCCCTTGTCGTCTTTGAAGACAGCCAGGCAGCGCTGGCCTGTCAACGGGCGATTGAGGCCGTGAAGGAGCGGCTCTCCCTGCCACCCGGCTATGAGTTCCACTTCCACAGCGACAGCCATGACCGGAGGCTGGCTCTCCTCAGCACGGTGGCGCGGCAGAGCTTCTCCTGCTACACCTTCACCCTCGACAAAGGCTCGCCGCGCCTCACAGGCCCAGGCTTCCAATACCGGAGTTCCGGCTACAAGTGGGTGTGCCGCGTTGCCTTGGAGAATATGTCGGCTGACCTTCAGAATGCCACCGTTGTCATAGATGGCTCGGGTGAAAGGCGATTCCGGCAGCAAATCAGGGACTACCTGCGCCGGGAACTCAACAGCAAGGAGCGAGAACGAATTCGCAAAGTGAAGGTCAGCCGCTCATCCAGCGACCCGCTCATCCAGCTTGCCGACTATGTGGCAGGAGTAACGAACCGGCTCTACGAGGGGAAGGCCGGTGCCGATCAATATGAGACCTACTTGCGCCGGAAGAGGCGGAGCCAGAGGAAATGGCCGTAGAAGTGATGACGCCCGCTGCCTATCCGGTGCGACCGGAACGAACGCCTGGGCGCCAGTTCGGCAAGCGGGCCAATTTCAACTATAATGCTAGGACAAGTGATGACATTTGTCAATAGGTATGTCGACACGATTGTCAACACAGCTTCTGGAGGTAACGGTATGAAGGAGATACTGCTGGGCATTGACACAGAGGCGCTGCCTGAAGGGGGATTCCTGGCCACCAGCAATGAGTTGCCGGGCCTGGTGGCCCAGGGACGGACGGTCGCCGAGACCCTGGAGATAGCCCAGGATGTAGCCCGCAAGCTTGTAGAGTCATATCAGGAGCACGGGGATGATCTTCCGCTAGCCCTGCGGGCCGCGGCTCCAGCCAAGGGCGAGGTGCGCATCCCCGTAACGGTGTCCTGATGGGATTGGATGGGCCGAAGTGTAATCTCATGGGCGTGTTTCACAAAGATGAGGGGGCTTCGGTGCCCCCGCCAGGGCAAGGTCTAACATGTCACCCTGAGCGAAGCGAAGGGTCTCACCCTCGTGGGCTGGGACACTGATTACGAGAACGTATTACGTTTACATCATGACAAACAAGTCGCGTACGCTTTACACAGGAGTCACGAACGATCTTCAGCGGCGCGTCTTCGAGCATAGAAGCAAATTGGTGGAAGGATTCACCAAGAAATACAACATAACACGCCTGGTCTACTACGAAGAGGCCGATGATGTCATGGCTGCCATCACGAGGGAGAAACAGATCAGGGGCTGGTTGCGGGCGAAGAAGGTGGCGTTGATCGAATCTGAGAATCCTGAGTGGATAGACCTGAGCGACGAGGTCTTGGAGGGAGATTCTTCACTGCGTTCAGAATGACACGATGAGGTACTGGAAGAGACATGGATTTCTGGTGGGCAGTATGGGACCTGGACTCTCTCTTCGAGGCAGAATGACACGATGAGGTACTGACAGGACTATGAACCGTCTGCTGCCACCCTATGTGGTGCCTGAACAGCGCCGGCCAAGCAAGGCGGCCCTGGTGCCGGGAATCCGCACCGCTGTGGACCAGTGGCGGGCAAACGGGTACGCGGGCGCGACCGATACTACCAGGCGACTCCTCCAGTACTGGTTTGAACAGGACCACAGGGTAGGGCTGAGGGGCCGGCCCCGGGAGTTCGGCTACTACTTCTGCCAGCGTGAAGCCATCGAGACCCTGATCTACCTGTACGAGGTGCGACAGCTCCATTCTCTCTACGATCTGTCCAGGAACTTCCCGCCGGAGCGCCCTTTCCTCATCTCTCCAGGCGAAGACCGCTTCGCACGCTACGTGTTCAAGATGGCTACCGGCTCTGGCAAGACCAAGGTTATGAGCCTGGCCGTGGTCTGGTCCTATTTCAACGCCCTCTTCGAGCCTAACTCACCAACGCCCAGGGTCTTCCTCATCATTGCTCCCAACGTCATCGTCTACGAGAGGCTGAAGGTGGACTTCGCCGACGGACGCATATTTGCCGAAGACCCGCTCATCCCGCCGGAGTGGCGGGGACACTGGCAGATGAGCGTCGTGCTGCGGGACAACCCCTCACTTCCTTCAGCCCTGGGCGCCGTGTACCTCACCAATGTGCAACGGCTCTACGATGCGCCCGTTGACCGGGCGGCGCGGAATGAGACAGCGGAGATGACCGGCGTCATGCGGCCGCCGGTGCGGACAGACGCTGCCATGACCGGAGAGGCCCTCCGAGACATGGTAATCCGCCACGGCGAACTCATGGTGATAAATGATGAAGGCCACCACCTCCACAACGAGGACCTGGAGTGGCACAAGGTCATCGTCGGGTTGCACGAGAAGCTTCAGAACCGGGGAGTCACTGGGCTGGCCGGCCAGTTAGACTTCACGGCTACGCCGAAGCACCAGAACGGAGCGCTGTTCCGGGAGATCATCGTGGACTACCCCATAGCCCAGGCCGTCGAGGACGGCATCGTAAAGCGCCCCATCATGGGTGAGCTTTCCGGCATCATCGAGCAGGAGAGCAGAAGGCCCTCTGTCAAGTTCCGGGACAGGCTGACTGCTGGCATACGAAAGTGGCGGGAGTTCTGGGAGAGGCTTGAAAAGACAGGCAAGAAGCCGGTGCTCTTCGTGATGACGGAAGACACAGATTCCGCCGATGATATCGCCGGGTGGCTGGAACAGCAGAAGGACTTCGCAGGGCATGTGCTCAATATCCACACCAACCGGAAGGGAGAGATAGCGGAAACCAGGAGCAACCAACCTCTCATCGAAAGGCTCCGTGACGCGGCGCGGCAGGTGGACAGCGATGCCAACCCCTACCGGGCTATCGTGAGCGTCTTGATGCTGCGGGAGGGGTGGGACGTGCGTAACGTGGTGATCATCGTTCCCCTACGCCCCTATACCGCCAAGGCTCAGATTCTCCCGGAGCAAACGCTGGGGCGAGGGCTGCGTCGCATGACCCTGCCCGCGTCCGGCACGGATGAACAGGTGATCGTAATCGAACACGAGGCCTTCAAGCCCTTCTGGAAGAACGAGCTGGAGGAAGAGGGGCTGGAAATCGACTGGGTTCCGGTGGAAGCGGCGCGTCCCAACTTTGTGCCTGTCTACGTGGACAGGTCGAAGCTGGAGTACGATATCGAGGTGCCACTGCTGAGCCCGTCCCTGGCGACATTGATCGGCGGCCTGGAGACCCTGGATCTGGGCGACATCAAACCGCGGCGAGTCTCCCCGCCGCAGCCGTACCTCATCAAGGAGGAGAGCTTTGGGTACACGGGCAGGGAGATGCTCACTCTCAGGGTAGTAGAGCAGCACGAGATCGAAAGGGACTTCCCGGCCGACCCGGTGGGGTACATCTCGGTAATGTGCCGTCTCATCGAGAGGGAGTGCCATCTGACGGGCCAGTTCCACCGGCTGGCAGGCCTGGTCAAGGCTCACATCGAGGAAGCGCTCTTCGGCACCCGGGTCAATATGGAAGAAGACTATGTCCTGGTTCGGCTGAACAAGGCGGACGCCAAGGCAGCTATATTCCGGGCCTTTGTTGAAGCCATCACGGAGCGTACCATACAGCCCCAGGTGGTCAGACCAACCGGCGAGGTATTGCGCTTCAGCAGCGTGCCCGGGTACGAATGGAGTCGCCCGGTCTATCCAGGGCTGAAGACTCTGTTCAACCTGGTGGCCTGTGATAACCAGTTTGAGACAGAGTTCGCCGCCTTCCTGGACAGGGCTTATGATGTTGCCGCCTATGCCAAGAACAACCTCTACACCCATTTCAGCCTGGACTATCAGAGTTCGGAAGGCTCCATCAGGTATTACTACCCCGATTTTGTCGTCCGACTGGTGGATGGCAGGCAATGGATAGCAGAGACGAAGGGCGTTGAAGATGTCCAGGTGGAGCACAAGGACGCCCGCGTTGTCCAGTGGTGCCGTGATGCATCAGCGATGGCTGGAACCCCCTGGCGATACCTGAAAGTCCCGTATGACGTCTTTGAGAGTTCAGTCGCAATCACCTTTTCAGAGATAGCGGCTGAGATAACGCTCAAACAGAACCCCTCTGCCGGCAAGTAGCGCGGATGTGCCGGGGCTCCTTCCTGTCGGCTGGGCACAAGTCGAGTAGATGGGCGGCGTGGTCTGGAAAGCCGAGTGGGCTACAAATCGAACCACTCTGAGCGGCTCTCGTCGTAGGCGTAACCCATGTACACCGTCTGGACCACCAGGCGGGTCGTCTCCTTCCCCTCTGGGAGGTCGAGAGACAGGGTGACATCCACGTAGTAGCCCGGCTCCAGGTCGAATCGCTGGCTCCTCTCAGCGTTCCACAGCCTCTCTCCTCCAGCGTCGAACCCGGCGTAGACGTAAACCCCTCTGGCCGGCGCAGTGCCCAGGTTGCTGACGGTCACCTCCACCACCGCATCCGTCTCGTAAGTCTTGGCTGACCAGCGGTGGGACAGGATGGGTGTTGGGTCAAGGGTGAAGATGCTGACAGGTTGCCCTTCATACTCCTCGGGCATCTGGCCGATCTCCCAGCCTCTTCCCGTTGTCTCCAGATAGAAGTACTTGCCCCCGTCGTGCTCAAAGTACGTACCGTGGATACCCTTTCCGCCCAGCACTCCGACTGCCATGTGGTTGGCCGGCCTGAGCAGGACCACGTCGTAGCCCATCGCATGCAGGATGGCGGCCAGCAGTATCGAAGTGTCCTCGCAGTCGCCCCCACCATCCACCAGCGTTTCGATCGGGTACCTCGGGTACTCGTCGAAGGTGGTTGTGACCACATCAGAGGCGTAAGGCAGGTCCTGTACAAAGGCCACGGCCAGGTTCACTGTGTCGAACTCGTCATAGCCATGCTGTTGGGCAGCGGCATCGAACCTGTTTCCCAGTCGCTCCATGAAGGCATCGTCCAACGGGTCGCTCGCGTATATGGAGTAGTTCTCTGTGGGAATCCTGGGGCGTTCGCTGTAGTACTGGTGCAGCGACCTGGGGATGGGTATGCTCCACTCCCACTCCTCCCCCTCATAGCTCCAGGTGAAATCGCGGTCTATTTCGCCTGGAGCATCGGGGAGGTCCGCGCCCACGCTGATGGGCGCCGGTTCAGAGACGCCCGGTATGACCTGATGCGTGCTGCCGAAGCAGCCTGTGCCGCCCAGCACCGCAGCCATTATGACCAGTGTCATCAACGCCCTTAGCATGTTAGGCACGGGCCTGATGGTACCACGGGATAGGGTTTCTGCGCCAGCTTCTCTGCTCGCTGCAAGGGATGCGATGGCGGCTGGGACGGGGCACGAAGTCCGGCGTTCGGCCCACAAAGGGCGTGGGATGTCCAGCCGAGGAATCGGTCGACCTGCACCAGGCTTGTGTTGAGACAGAAGGCGCTGCTGGGGCGTATCTGTCCGCGGTCGGCACATTGGGGCTGGCTGCCCTGTCCCTTCCTTTCTTGTCGGGCCGGTACCACGCGCCCCCTCCCAGCGATACCACCCCCAGGATGGTGCACTCAGCCACATTCAGCCGGGGCAGGGCTCTCTCATCATAAGTAGTACTGAGACCGGGGGCATCCCAGATCTGCTGGTACAGCGGGGGCCATGCCGGGTACAGGGACTACCAGCGTGTTGGACTAGGGTCGTCCCGCTACGTGGCCCTCCACCTTCAGCGGCAGATGGGCAGCGATGATGTCGAAATGCCGGTCGCGATGCAGGAGAGCGACTCCAGCCTCCATTGCCACGGCTGCGATCAGCAGATCGGTGAATGGCACCGCCGCACCGCGGCGCCGCAGTTCAAACCCGGCGTTTGCCGCTATGTCCCAGGTCTCATCACCCACCGGCAGGACGTGCAGGGCAGCCAGCAGGTCGCCCATCCGCTCATACTCAGCCTGGGTGCCCGTTCCACCCAGCAACTCCAGTCGCACCATCCCCGTGGTAGCCACGAGATCAGAACCCAGGAGCGTGTACACTCGTTGCCGCAGCGGCGAATCTCCCTTCCGGCGTGGCAGTACTTCGAGCCATACCGAGGTGTCAATGAGGATCAGGTCACCCGTCATTCCGCAGCCGCTCCAGCTCTTCCTGGGTCAGGTCCAGGTCCCATGTGCCCAGGGAATCACGCAAGTCCCCAAGCCTGCGCCTGCGGATGGCTTCTCTTAGACCGGCCTCGATGGTCTCGCGGATGGTCCGCGTTCCCATGCTACGGCGTGCCTCCTCCAGCAACGCGTCATCTATTACAACAGTGCGCCTGCTCATTGTGCCTCCATCATGTGTACCCATTAAGCACAGATATTGTATGCCCCTGCTAAGCACATGACAAGCCTTCCAATTCCGTTTGACTCTGCAGAGCCAAATGGTTAAGAATAGTCCCATGATACTGAAAGGACTCACCGTTGGCCCGTACATGTCAAACTGCTTCATCGTGGGGTCGGAGCAGACCAAAGAGGGCATGATCATTGACCCCGGCGCTGACGCCGACCGGATACTCAAGGCTGTCAGGGAGCTTGGCCTCGACATCAAGCTGATCGTAGCCACACACACGCACGCCGACCATATTGGAGCGCTTGCCAAGGTGAAGGAGGCCACCGGCGCCAGGGTGGCCGTGCACGAGGCGGAGGGCTCGAAGGAGATGATCGATGCCTCCAACCAGATGCTGGCAGCGCTCATGGGCGCTTCTTCCGGCCGGGGCTTCACTGAACCCGATATCCTGCTGCACGACGGGGACGTCATAGAGCTGGGTGAGCTGAGATTCACGGTGCTGCACACGCCGGGGCACAGCTATGGCGGCATATCGATTGTGGGGCACGGCGTGGCCTTTGTCGGCGACACCCTGTTCAACCTGAGCATCGGACGGACGGACTTCCCTGGCGGTGACTACGACACCATAATGCGCAGCATCCACAACAAGCTAATGACGCTGCCGGACGATACCAGGGTCTTCTGCGGCCACATGGGCGAGACGACCATTGGCTTCGAGCGTCGCCGCAACCCCTTCGTCCTGGGACTGTACTAGCCGCCCACTCGGGGCAATAGTGCCGCACTCACTCGACCCGGCTGCGCGTATCCCTTACTACGACTTTCTTCTCCCAGCTTCAGCAAGGCCTCGACCGTCAGCCTGCGCTCTGTAGCGGTCAGAGACTTCCCACGGGTGCACAGCATGTGCACAGCTTGAGAAAGGTGTGACGCCGACGGCCTTTCCCAGCGACATGGGATCGGACTTGCGGTCGCCGACTGCCTGTCCTGTGGCGTATGTCCTGCGGAAGAGGGCAACCGGCCCCCGCGCAGATGCTTCGACCTGAGTGACACCCTGGACCAGCTTCATACACGTGGCCTGCACCTGTTGGTGGACTGGAGGCAAGCAGCATACCTCTTGACACGATGGGTGAAGGTATGTACAATCACGCAGGACTATTGGGTAGGACTGTCTGATCCACAAGAATGCTGGTGCTGCTGGGGTAGTACGCATCGGACCAGCACGAGGCGTGGGACAGCGAGACAGATGCCTTGTATCGGGGGGATAGGGCACTGGCGTCAGGGGCCGTATGCGGGTGGTGCCCTGGGGATACGCCTGTAGGCCATTTGCCAGGCGGTCAGGGCAACCAGAGAACCGGTCGGTTCCGACGCAAGTGAAAGGAGGGATACATGAGTCATAGGTGGCGGAATCTGGCCGCATCCTGCGCCATAGCCCTGCTTCTGCTGACTACGCTCGGCCTTGGCTGCGGGGGTGGTAACGGGGATGGCGGCAAGGTCGTAATTGTCGTGGGAGACATCACGGACATGACAGGTGTGGCGGCGACGGCTCTGGTCCCCATGCTCTGGGGAATAGAGGACACAGCCGACTACATCAACCAGCATGACCCGATTCCCGGCGTCACACTGAAGGTAGTGCACTACGATGCCAGATATGATCCATCGCGGGACATACCCGGCCTGGAGTGGTGCATATCAAAGGGGGCAAGGGTGATCAGCACGCCTCTGCCCAGTACCGCAGACACGCTCAAGGCACAGGCGGAGAGGTCCAAGGTCCCGGTGTTTACCTGGGCTTCAAGTGACGCCATGGTGACGCCGCCTGGATGGGTCTTCTGCAACAACCCACAGTCAGGTCGAATGATCAAGGCGCACCTGGAGTGGATATCGGAGAACGACCCAAAGTTCCTGGCCTTGGGCCGTCCGGCAAGGATCGGCGCTGCGGGATGGCAGGAACCCTACCAGATCGACGTAACGAAGGGACTCGAGGAGTACTGCGCGGCCAACTCTGACAAGTTCGACTTTGTTGCCGGTTTTCTGACGCCGCAGGGTACGGTGAGCTGGTCAGGTGAGGTGGCCACTCTCGTCGACTGTGACTACGTGCTGCTGCCTGGGACCGGCAACGGGATCACTACCTTCGCCAAGCAGTTCCGGCAGAAGGGCGGGACTGCAACGTTCATCGATCTGGACGCGGTGCCTGCTTACAAGGGCCTGCTGTTGGACGCGGTGGGCTGGGATTGGATGGACGGGACATTGACCTCAACGGTGGCGGGATGGTGGACTGACGGTCTGTCCTTGACCGACCTGGCGTTGGAGATCGTCTATCAATATCGTCCCGATGAAGCTCAGGAGATGATAGACGCTGGCATAGGCTACATGGGTGGGATTACAGGGAACGTGCCATTTTTTGACATAATCAGGAAGGCCGTGGAGCAGGTGGGGGCGGAGAACTTCGACGGGCAAGCTTTCTACGACGCTGCCATCACCTTCTCGAAGACCTACGAAGGCTACAGGGAGTGGAGCTTCACGAGTACGAAACGGAACCTGGCGAGTCACGTGATCTGCTACGAGTGGAGCAAAGACGCCGGGGACCTGGTAAGAGTCGGCGAGTGGCAAGCTGTGCCTGACAGCTAGGTCTGGGCCTTCGCCGATTTGACGATGCTTCTTATCGCTACGGGGGATGAAGGGTGAAACCTTGTCCCCCGTAGGCTGACGCATGCTGGCCTGGGACCGCCCAGGAGCTTTCCAGCGTCACGAACCACAGATCGCTGCCACTATCGGGAGAGCGCCGATCTCTTATCACCACAAAGGAGGCATCATGGGCATATGCTACCAGGGCCGGACCTTCAAGCAGGCCATAGAGGCCAAGGAGCAGCTCTTTGCAGAGACCGGCTTCTGTTACGGCCTGGAGGGACTGGAGTTGGTGGACGGAGACCCCGCCAACTTCATGAGGTTCCAGATGAGGCTGGTGGCCGCCTCCATTAACGCCAGGGAGACCGCCAAGTACATATCCGCCAATCCCACATCTATGGTGATGGGGGAGTTGCTGTTCATGGTAGCCAATCCCGAGGGGGATGTGGTCGCTGCCTCCCACGGGCTCGTAGGCCACATCCAGTCTGTTCCCTTCATCCTCCGTTCCATGGCCCAGCTTGGCTTTGAAGACGACCCGGGGATCAAAGAGGGTGACATCTTCGGCACCAATGACCCCTACTATGGCGCTCCCCATGGCTCCGACTGCTTTACCCTTGTCCCGGTGCTGCACAAAGGGGAACTGATCGCCTGGACAGTGGGCATAAACCATATCACCGACGTGGGGTCTCTCCAGCCCGGGAACCTCTCCACCCTATCGCCGAGCATATTCACCGACGGCTTCATCTACCCTCCCTTCAAGACAGGGGAGGACTTCAAACAGCATAAGTGGTGGGAGACGTTCTGGAAGAGGCGGACGCGCACGGACATGTTCAACATCCTGGATGACAAGATGCGGGTTTCCGGGGCGGTCGCCCTCCACAACAAGGTCCTGGAGATCGTGGAGGAGTTCGGGGTGGACTACTTCCGCAAGGGTCTGAGGGAGATCATCGAGCGGGAGAGAAGGCAGATACTCCAGAGGATCAAGACCCAGGCAGTCCCCGGCGCATATCACTGGCTGTGGATGCATCCCATCCGGTACAAGGGCATTGCGGGCAAGATGTTCCCCAGCTCCGACAGAGACTGGCTCATCCACCACTGCGCAGAAGTGAATATCCTCCCGGACGGCAGAGTAGTCCTGGACCTCGAGGGAATGACCAGTGAAGACGACTTCCACTGCAACTGCTACGAGCCGGGAGTGAAGATGCAGGTATCCCTCGGCTACTGGCCCATGTTCGCATACTCCAGCACCCTTAACTCGGCCCTTCTGTACACCACCGACGTCAGGATACCCCCTGGTGCCATGTTCAACCCCCAGAACCCCTTCGCTGGGACGGCCTCAGGAAACGGCGAAGCCGGCAGGACTCAGTATGCGCCTCACATATGTCTCAGCTACGCCTACTTCGCCAGGGGATTTCTGGAGGAATGCTTCCCCATGATGGGCTGTGCTGCAGCCTACGGGCTGGATGGAATACTGGCTGACGGCTTCCGGTGGGCCGGGGGCAACATGGCCCTCATCTTCTGCTGGAGCTCCTGCGCGTTCCCCTACAGGGACGGCGACCCCGCCGTGTGCAACTTCAACCCACAGTCGGACATGGGTGAGGTGGAGCTACAGGAGTTCGTGGAGCCGACCAACCTGACCATAGGCAGGAAGCTTGTGCCCAACTACTGCGGACATGGCAAGTTCAGGGGTGGGTTGGGGGAGGGCCTGTGCGAGCTTATTGTGGACCCGGGCCAACGCCTGGTCATCGCTGTCTTCGCCTCGGCGGGAGAGACGGCCCGGGGGGCCTATGGCCCCTGCGGAGGCTATCCTTCGCTGGTAGAAGTGGACTGCTTCCTGCATGACACCAACATGAGAGAGCTCCTGGAACAGGGCGAGTCCTATCCTTCCGATTTCGTCGAGGTGAAGAAGTGGCTCAAGGAGGGCAAACTCAAGGCCAAAAGGGTGGAGTACTACTCCGGCAGTTCACCAAATATCGAGCTCAAGGACGGTGATCTGTTCGTAGCGGCCGCTGCAGCACAGGCTGGCTGGGGAGACCCGCTGGAGAGGGAATTGGGCCTGGTGGAAAAGGACCTTCACTATGGATGGATTACGCCGGATGTGGCCGCGGGCGTCTATGGGGCGGTGGGCGATGGCGACGGAAAGGTGAAGGCCAAGGAGAGCGAGGACCTGCGCCAGAAGATGAGACTTAGGCGCAAGGAGAAGTCACTTGATGCCAGGGATTGGTGGCAGCGAGAGAGGACGCAGGTGGTGAACAAGGCGTTCTCAGAGGACGTTCACAACTTGTATGCTGACGCCCTCAAATACGAGAAGTTCCGCAGCAGCTTCATGGGTATGTGGCAGTTGCCCCAGGAATATCAGCTACAGCAGGTGCGTAGCGGTTAGTGATGGGGGAGATGCCTGGATCGCCACAGGAAGCCCCAAGCCCATTGTCAGGGGTGATGAGCCTGACCGCGACCAGCTCAGGGCGGTGATTCGCCTCACTTCCGGAGGTGGGGACGTGTCTGTCGAGAGGCATCCCGAGCTCCTGGCAAGCTGGATAAAGGAGGAAGAACGTGGCCGATAGTGTTGAAGCGACATATCTGCTGGCACTGGACGCGGGTGGGACGATGACGGATACCTTCGCTGTGGATGAGATGGGTAGATTCGTCCTGGGAAAGGCCCTGACCAACCACCAGAACGAGGCTGCAAGCTACCTGGAGTCAGTGGCTGATGCAGCCAGCTACTGGGAGACCACTTCTTCCCATATCCACGACAGGGCGCTGTCTGCTACATACACAGGCACGACAATGCTCAACATCCTCATCACTCAGACGGGCAGCAAGGTGGGCCTCCTGGTGACCAAGGGGTTCGGCCACATGCCAATCATGGAAAGGGGTCTCACCTGGATAGGGCAGTCCTATGAGGATACTCTGCATCAGCACCTGCACGAGCACACCCCGTGGCTGGTGCAGCCAGAGCACGTGAAGGAGGTCACAGAGCGAATCTCGGTGGGCAGCTTCTATATGGCCCATCACTATATGCCCGGCCACGTCGTCATTCCTCTCAGGGAGAAGGAGGCCCGCCAGGCCGTCAGCGAACTCCTGGACGCGGGGGTAGGGGTGATAGGCGTCCTTACTATCGGGTCCTACGTCAATCCGGTGCATGAGCTGAGGATGGCGGAGATAGCCCGTGACATGGTGGCTCAGCGGGGTGCCGATGTGCACGTGGTGGCCTCTCACGAAGTCTGCTCACTGCCCAACGAGAACGAACGGCTCAAGACGCTGCTCTTCCAGTGCTACATGGCGGGGGAGGGAAGAAAGAGGTTGTTCGAGGTAGAAAAGGCGGCCAAGAGCGAGGGACACAGGCATGACCTGCTCACGCTGCTGTCCTACGGAGCGGCGGCCAACATCCGCTACCCCCGGCTCTGCGAAGCGGTGATCTCGGGCCCCGTGGGAGGTCTGCTGGGAGGCAAGTTCATGTCGGACTTCCTGGGGCTGCCTGGAATCGTCTGCTGCGACCTCGGCGGCACCACCTTCGACGCGGGTCTGATTGCCGCAGGGCTGATACCGGTCAACAAGAACCCTGATTTCGCCGGGCACAGGTTGCGGCTCCCCATGGTCAGCATAGACTCCATCGGGGCCGGCACGGGCACCGTCATCCATGTCGACGCGGCAACCAAGCGGATCAGCCTGGGACCGGAGAGTGCCGGGAGCGCGGTGGGCACCTGCTACACCTACCCGGACATCACGGTGGGAGACATCGACCTCATCCTGGGTTTCCTGAACGAGGACTACTTCCTGGGCGGCAAGGTGAAGCTCGACAAAGGGAGAGCACTCCAGATGCTGCAGGAGCGACTTGCCGACCCGCTGGGCCAGGATTTGTACGACGTATCCAGCAAGGTCCTCGACCTGCTGCATTCCCAGATGTGCGACCATATCAGCAGCATGCTCCTGTCAAAAGGGCTGAATCCGGCCGAGTTCACCCTGCTGGCTTATGGGGGCAGCGGACCGCTCCACGTTTGGGGGCTGGAACGGGGCCTGCCTACGGCGGGTGTGCTGATGGTCCCCTGGGCGGCAGCGTTCTCCGCTTTCGGCTGTGCCGCCGCCGAGTACTTCCATCGCTACGACAAGGCGGTTACCTTCTTTCTGACCCCGGATATGACCGATGAGATCAAGCTGTACCAGGGCAGCGTTCTGGGCAGTGCCTGGCAGGAATTGGAGCAAGTGGGATACGAGGAGCTAGAGAGAGAGGGGATTCCTCGAGATAAGGTACGCTTCAGACACGGGATATCCGGCAGGTACATAGGGCAATTGTGGAACTGGGAAGCTCCTGTGGAGAAGGGGAGAATCGAAACGGTCGATGACGTGGACAACGTCATCGGCAGCTTTGAGAGGGTGTACACGACCATCTACCCGGCGGCCGCTCGCTTCCCCGAGGTAGGTTACCAGGTCACCGATATCTACGTGGAGGCAATCGGGGAGAAGATCAGGCCGGTGATACCGAAGTACCCGCTGAAGGGTGAGACCCCGCCGCAGGAGGCGTCGAAAGGCCAGAGGGACGCCTACATCGATGGCCAGTGGACGAGTTTCGACATCTGGGAGATGGACTTGCTGGAGGCGGGGAACCGCATCGACGGCCCGGCCATCATCGAACACCCCATGACCACGCTGGTGATCCCCCCACAGAACTACGTGGAGTTCGACGAGCACAGGTTCATCAGGTACAGGAGGAAGTAGCAGGAAGAGGCAGGTGATGTCCCGGGCGAGGAGGGCTCGGTGGGAGGGATTTGCCACGAACTCCGAGTGGTTCTCTTCCCTGCGCCTGAGTGGATACAGGTCTCCCGCATGGGCAGGTATCCCTGTCCACCTACTTCATGTTGAGGTGGATTCTCAGCGCGTTCTCTACCTGAGGAAGGTACTGAGGAGGCAGTGATCCTCTGAAGCTGAGCAGGCGACGTTTGTCCACCGTTCGAATCTGGTTGGCCTTTATCCGAGAGTCGACAGTAAGCCCGCCAACGCCTTTCGGAACGAGAACCTCGAAAGGGTATTGCTTCTTGGCAGCTTGTCCCGTAATGGGAAGCACGGTGACGGTCTGGGAGTACTCATTGCTGATGTCATTGGAGACCACCAACGCAGGCCGCCGCTTTCCGGTTTCAGCCCCGACAACTGGCTCCTGGCTTACTTCGTAGATATCTCCATGTCGGGGAAAACTGGCGTCAGGGGCAGGCTCAGCCACAGTTGCCTCCGTCCAATGTCATCTTGGCCATTCGTCCAACGTGGCCGCCTCCCATTCCCTATTGATCGCTGCATCTTCCTCGCGCCTTGCCTGGTAACCTTCCATGAGGGCTTGCCTGAGCTGTTCCTGTTCAAGTTGGTTCAGCTTGTCAAGAACGGCCGCAGCGACGAAAGCGCTGCGCTTGCGTTTGTCGACCCGGGCCTTCAACGCCTCAGCTATGTCTTCAGGAACTGTGAAATTCAGCTTCAAAGTCCTCGTGGCTCACAACCCCCCTGGCGCTCTGCCACGCTATCCGTCTGTCCCCCGCCGCTACCCTTTCTTCAGTCGTATAACCATTCCTACGGCACACTGACTATCTTCATTCATAGTAACCATACTACCTTGACCGAAAGCGATCAAGGGGCAGAGGGGACCTCGATCACCATCTAAAAGGTTGGCCCAAAGGTATTCTTTGAGCACCCGCCGGGTGAAGGAGTTGCCCTTTCGAGCACGCTTGATAGATGGTGGATTTTGGGGGACGTATGAGGGGATTCTGCCATAAGGAGCACAGGCGTCGCCCCTATCCATGGCGTGGCTGAAGGGGGATTCCCGCGGACTTCAGTCATCTGAGGCCGCAAGCACACTATATCTGGGTGAAACACTCGATGTCGTGAATGGTGCCCCGGCACTGCTCCTTGCCTATTGACGAGCGCGAAGCCGAAGGCTAGTATATCATGAGAAGGTATTTCCTCCAATGATGGATCGCCGTTGTGAATCCAGGATACGCGGGGGAGAATGGTCGACACTTCAGAGTCTCAACGAAGCAGGCTGTGGCAGGCCGTTGGCTCCTTCTCACTCTATTCGGATGAAATACGGGCCCTTCTGTCAGACTCCACCCTAGAGATTGATGGGGGTGGTAGTCATGCAGAGCTGCCAGAGATACTGAGTGGCAGAACCACCTTGGCCCTACAAAGGCTGGTTCCCGCTGACGTCCGAAGACAGGGGGGTATGTTCTTCACGGGGGCAGATCTGGCGGACAGAGTAGCGGGGCGCTTGGCGCCCATGCTGCGGGAGGGGATATCCATACTAGATCCCGCGTGCGGAGCGGGCAATCTGCTTGTCGCGTGCGCCAAGTACCTGCCGATAGAGGAGACTCTACCGCAAACTCTTGCCAGATGGTCGGATGTGGTCAGTGGATATGATCTTCACCGCGAGTTTGTCCGCGCGGCACAACTCGGTCTGGTACTCCTTGCAGCAAGCCGTCACCATGAATTTGGCAGGCTGCCCTCTGATCTCGACCCGGCGGAAACCTTCAGGGGCATAAAGGTGGGCGACGTGTTTGCGTGTGAGAGGCCGACTGCGAGGGCGAAGTGTATCATAGCCAATCCCCCTTTCGGCTACGTAGCTGCGCCCGAAGACTGTGAATGGGCAAGGGGCAGAGTACAGAATGCGGGCGTGTTCTTTGAGAGGCTTCTTCGCTGGGCCCCCGAGGGCCAGCATCTGGTAGCTGTCCTGCCTGATGTACTCAGGAGCGGGACGCGCTACAGCAAGTGGAGGGAAATGGTGTCTCGGTTCTGCAACTCACTCGAAATTGAGCTCGCGGGCCGGTTCGACCGGGAGACCGATGTTGACGTCTTCGTTCTGCACGTTGTTGCCGCCGGGGCGCTTGGAGATGCTACCTCATGGCGCTGGCATACACCCAGAACTCCGAGAACGCTGAACAAAGTATCGGACCTCTTTGACATTCACGTTGGGCCAGTGGTTCCCCACCGCAATCCTGAGCAAGGGCCAGTCTACCCGTATGTGCACGCGCGCAATACCCTTGCAGGCGGAGTGCTGGTACACGTTGAAGAGGAACGGAGATACAACGGGAGAGTCTTCTCACCGCCCTTTGTCGTGGTCCACAGGACTTCGAGCCCCAGTGACAGACAACGTTGCGTCGCAGCCGTTGTGAACGAACAGCGCGATCTCGCTGTGGACAATCACCTTCTGGTGCTGCTGCCACGCGACAAAGCCCTAAGCAGTTGCCAGGAACTCGTGGACGTGCTCATGTCAGCAGAAACCACGGAATGGATGAATCAGCGAATTCGGTGTCGACACATTACGGTGGCGGCGCTGGCAGAAGTCCCTTGGTATCTTGGCCATTCATTGTGAACAATACTCGGGAGGTAGAGCCATGGCCGTCAACAGGCGAGTCACAACACAGGACATCACTTGGTTCCTAGATCTCGATAGGAACGAACAACTAGATGTGAACCCTCCCTATCAACGCCGTAGCGTCTGGAGTCCATCGGATCGGCGCTTTTTCTTAGATACGATTTTCCGAGGCTATCCAGTACCTGCTATCTTCTTACACAAGCAAATGGTCGATGGGAGGACAGTGTATGCCGTTGTAGACGGCAAGCAGAGACTCCAGACCATACTAGACTTCAGCCACAACAAGATCGCAATGAGCAAGAAATACGGAGATGCACGACTGGATGGGAAGAAGTGGAAGACGATAGGGCAGGACTCATCGCTCGCGCGGGCGTTCTGGGACTACGTGTTGCCCGTGGAGTTCATAGACGTGGTTGAGCCCACAACGGAGGTGAACGAGGTTTTCGACCGCCTAAATCGCAACTCTAGGAAGTTGGTGGATCAAGAACTCCGACATGCGAAGTTCGATGGCTGGTTCATTACGTTCGTCGAAGCCGAATCCGAGGCACCGGAGTGGGAAACGCTGGGGGTCGTCACAACAGCCAGAAGAAAGCGAATGAGAGACGTCCAATTCCTGTCGGAATTGCTGATTGTGATCCTGAAGCGGGATGTGGGAGGTTTCGATCAGAACGAGATCAACGAGTACTATGCAGAGTACGAAGACCCGCTCGAGGCTGGCGTTCCGTTCAGCGAGGATGACGTGAGGTGGCGATTTGGCCGGGCCAAGAGCTACCTCTTGGACTTGGAGCGCCAAGCTTCGGCAATCACGAAGCACGCGAGGGACTTCACGAACCTTTACACCTTGTGGGGAGTCGTAGCTTGCCATCTAGAGACTCTGCCGAGCCCAGAGGACTTCGCGAGTTCCTATTGCGCCTTCATGGAAGAAGTCGAAAGGTACGCGAGTGAGGACTACATGCAGGCTGTGTTAAGACACGAACAGACCCCGAAGTCCTCTGAGAGTCTCAAGTACTATCAGAACAGCTTGGGAGCGAGCACCGAACTCCCTCAGCGGCAGGAAAGGCACAATGCTCTTGTCCAGGCAGTGCTGGGCGCGTCTACGTGATGAAGGTCCCCAAGTCGATCAGAGACGCCTACAGAGACCAAGAAGAACGGTACTCTCTATTGAAGCAGTGGGTTGACGACACCCTGCAGAGCATCAAGGACCCAAGATGGCACTACGAGAGTCGCGTGAAAGAACTGGAGAGTTATGCCCTCAAACTGGAGACAGGACGATTCGACGATCCGTACAGAATTGAGGATTTCTTCGCGTGTACTCTCGTGGTTGAGAACTTGGACTCAGTCTCGAGGGCAGAGACACTTGTCCGAGGCAAGTTCAGGTATCGAGAAAGACGGCCTAGGACGGATGGTCTCACTGCCAAGCCATCGGACTCCTTCCGGTTTGATGACTTGAGGCTCTACGTAGAGTGGAAAGATGACCGCCGTAGTCGGCCCAGTGGCCTAGATGGTCTGCTCTTCGAGGTACAGATCAAGACGTTCCTTCAACATGCGTGGAGTATTGCAACCCATAACCTGATCTATAAGAGTGACGAGAAGAGTTGGCCCAAGGAGAGAATCGCGTTTCAGGTCAAGGCAATGCTTGAGCATGCAGAGACGTCGATCAAAGAGGCGCGAAAGCTTGCCAAGTCCACTTCCCTCAAGAAGAGCGACGCTCTCTCGCACCGCATCACGGCGACAGTAGACTTAGTCAACCGGCTTTGGCCCGCCAGCGAACTGCCTCGTGACAGAATGCGGCTTGCCCAGAACATCGACAATCTGATCGGCTGTATCGGAATCGGTTTGCCTGTGCTGGAGAACGTTCTGCAGAAGGAAACGGCGCAGGGCAGAGGCGTGGAAACGGTCAATCTGTCACCGTACGCTATCGTTGTCCAATCTCTATTGAACCAAGAACCCGCCAAGATGGGAGCTTTTCTGTGTGGACCTCAGAGACAGTTCCGAGTCTATCTGAACAGAGAGATAGAGATGCCACCGTCTCTGGGCAGCCAACATATTGTGAACGCGATATTGTCCCCCTAAAAGCCGGATGCCAAGTCCGACGCGCATCGTAGGCCCGGACTCGCGCACTCAAAGTGTCTGAGCCGGCCAACACACCACACGCTGACCGCGTCATATCTGCGTGAAACACTCGATGTCGTGAATGGTGCCCCGGCACTGCTCCTTGAACACGGCCCTCACCCGCGCGCCCACGGTTATCTTGGTCTCGTCGCTCTCATCCAGCCAGTGCATCAGGCAGGTGTCCGCCCCGTCGATCTTCACGTAGATGTCGGTTCGGGGCACCTTGATGGGCTCGCCGGTATTGGGATCGATGTAGGGCAGCTTGACCACTGTGAAGGCGTAGATGTAGCCTTCTGTTCCCAGGTCCACCCACTCATCCATCGTCTTGAAGCAGCGACCGCAGACCTCTCTGGGCGGCACATAGACCCGGCCACACTGGGAGCACTTGATCCCCAGGATTGTCTTTCTATCCCTGAGCCCCATGAGGAACTTGCTCATGTACTGGCCGCAGTGCCAGTAGTAAACGTGCTCCGCTCCGCCGGAGGTTATCTCCAGGAGTTCCTGGTTGCTGTCCTGCTGAGCGCTCATTATCCAACCTCCTGCTGGGGGAAATTCCAAACTCTAAGCACTAAATCCTAAACAATATCGAAGCACCAAATTCCAAAAGGGGGCGACTTCATTTCGTCTTCTCCACGATGGAACCAAAGCCTCCTCCGGCGGAAATTCAAAATCCTAAGCACCAAATCCTAAACAATATCGAAGCACCAAATTCCAAAAGGGGCGACTTCATTTCGTCTTCTCCACGATGGAACCAAATATCCTCATAAGCTCGGTGGCTTCATTGACGAGCGCTTCGCGGGTCGCTTCCGCAGGGTCTGCGTTGACTTGAAGCAGCCTGAGCCAGTAGCGACTCTCCTTGGCCTCCTTGCGGCAGATCTTGATCCGCATGGCGAAGTCCTTCTTCCCCAAGGCCTCGTTCGCCTCGATGTAGTTGGCTCCGACCGACCCGGAAGAGCGGACTACCTGCTTGACCAACTCGCGGTTGGCGATGGTCTCGGGAACGGCACTCACGAATTCCACCACCTGCCTGGCGAAATCGAAAGTCCGGTCTTCGAGGTTGTACCGTTTCGTGCCTTCGGTCATTTGAGTTTGTTTAGGATTTAGATATTAGTGCTTAGTGCTTTCTTCCCGTCGTCCTGCCTGGCGAAATCGAAAGTCCGGTCTTCGAGGTCGTACCGTTTCGTGCCTTCGGTCATTCGAGTTTGTTTAGGATTTAGATATTAGTGCTTCCTGCCGTCGTCCTGCCTGGCGAAGTGGAAAGTCCGATCTTCGAGGTCATACCGT
>Ga0180432_10001550_pt1 | contig 36181 bp, 23 predicted proteins | sample SS_ome_10_FD_132414 | JGI IMG/M metagenome (GOLD analysis project Ga0180432, IMG submission 132414) | Hypersaline lake sediment archaeal communities from the Salton Sea, California, USA - SS_1_MS_2 metaG | ecosystem: Environmental > Aquatic > Non-marine Saline and Alkaline > Hypersaline >... | reverse complement strand
CATTGACCAGACCGAGTTTAACTTTGAGTAACCGCTAACAGCCCCAACGGGGCTTTCCCAACACTACGGCCCCCTTGGGGGGCCTTCCTAAAGCCTCCCGCTACGCGGGAGGATATTTACTTCGGCATGTTTGTGCCCACCCTGGCCCCGCCCGCAGAAATCGACCACAATAGGCTTTTCATCCCTGTGAATGCCGGATCCCATAGGGATACCGTCTCCTACAGGTGTAGTTGCCGCAAAGTAGTCGTTTCATGCGAACAAAAATCGTCCTCTGCTACCCCGTCGAACCTCGCCACATCGAGCAAATCGCCGCCGCCATGCCCGAGGCCGAGGTGATCGACGCCGGCCAGGAGCGGGTTGCCGATCAGTTGTTTGAGGCCGACATCTTTTGCGGACATGCCAAAGTGCCGGTCGATTGGGAGGGGGTCGTGCGGCAGGGGCGGTTGAAATGGGTCCAATCCTCGGCCGCCGGCATGGACCACGTCATGGTGCCGGCGATCACCGAATCCGACGTCACCGTGACGAGCGCGTCGGCCGTTCTGGCCGATCAGGTGGCCGAACATGCCATTGCGCTGATTACGGGCTGGTGCCGTAACATGCCCGCCTTCTTCCTCGCACAGCAGAAACGAGAGTTCATTCGGCGTCCCACGCAGGACCTGACCGGCAGTACGGTAGGTATTGTCGGGCTTGGTGGAGTTGGCCGGCGCCTGGCGGAGTTGCTCCGCGGTTTCCATACGCGGATCTTCGCCACCGATATGTTTCCGGTTGACAAGCCCGGCCACGTTGAAGCCCTTTGGGGGGCGGATCGGCTCGATGAGATGTTGCCACTGGTTGATTTTCTCATCCTATCGCTTCCCTTGAACGACGATACGCAAGGGATGTTCGATGCGGGCACGCTGGCAAAGACAAAGCCGGGTTCGCTGTTTGCGAATATGGCCCGCGGTCCGTTGGTCGTCACGGGCGACTTGATCGAGGCCCTCGAAACGAGGCACCTGGCAGGAGCCGTGGTGGACGTGACCGATCCGGAACCCCTGCCTCCGGAGAGTCGACTCTGGGACCTCCCCGGTGTGATCATTACCCCGCACGTGGCGGGTCAGTCGGCACGACGGATTGACAACATGACCGACCTTTTCTGTCGAAACCTTGCCCGCTGGCAAGCCGGCAGACCGTTGATTAACCGCCTTTTCGACAAGAAACTGGGGTTTCCGATCCGGGGTCGAGGAACACCTATCTGGGGGGACGGATGCGAATCGGAATGAGCGTTCCGGCAGTGTCTTGGCCCCAAGATTTTTCTCGCGGTGCCATCCCAACCGCTAACTCGGAAACAAAAATGCACGTGGTTAACCCGGTGTCGCTGGGGGAAAAGCGAACCGAGTCACCCGGAATCCCCCGTGGAAAACGCAAGAACGGTCTGGACGTGCGGACACCCGCCCAGGTATGATATTCTTCATTCATACTGAACTCATATCTTCATCCAAACTATGAGGGGTTGTATGGCAACCACCACTTTCCTTGAAGGAAGTGCTACCCAAACCTGGGGCGGCCATCAGACTACTCGATGCTCCGATGAGCTTCTTGGACAGTACCAGAACATCCTCAACGACCGGCGGCTCAGTTGGACCGAACACCACGAGTTCCTCCGCCCGTTGGGTTCGGGGGGACAAGGGATTGTTTATCTCAGCGAGCGGCGCGGGACGGACGACTTTACCTTTCCCGTTGCGCTGAAAATATTCTCGCCGGAACGCTACGAAGGCGATCACGTGTACGACGAGGCCATGTGGCGCATGGCCCAAGTGGCAGCCAAAGTTGCACAGATCCAACAGGACAATCTCCTCGACGTACACAACTGGGTCGACCGCCATCGCATCCGGTTGATGGAAATGGAATGGGTCGACGGCTTCGACGTCTCGCGGTTGCTGACGCAGAAGATGCTTGATCGGCTCTTCGAACGCGTCAGCACGAAGCGGTGGAACTACATCAATCAGGTAATCGTTACGACGGGGAAGCAGCAACCGAGAGTAACACCGGGCATCGCGATCGCCATCGTCCGCGACTGCCTTGCCGCCCTGGCGGCTTTGCACCGCGGCGGAATCGTCCACGGCGACCTCAAACCGTCGAATATCATGATCAAACGGACGGGTAACGCGAAGATTGTCGACATCGGTTCGGCGTTTGACGTAGAGGACCCGCCCATGCGGCGATTGTGTACGCCGGCCTACGCCGCTCCCGAAGTGCTCGAAGGCAGCGAGAGCACGCCCCGCAGCGACCTGGCCAGTCTGGGATACGTGTTGATAGAGATGCTCTCCGGCGCCCTGCCGTTTGCCGGGCTGACGAAATACAGCGACCTTCTGGAAGCAAAACGGTTCCTGGCTCAACGGTTGCCGAGAATTCTCCCTGGCGAAGTGGTTTGCAACAAGTTGCTGATGAATTTTTGCCGGGGCCTGATTGCGCCGGACCCGATGCGGCGTTTTCCCAGTGCCGAAGCTGCCGACTTCGTCGAAGAAGGCGCGGCCGCGTTCCATCGCCAGTTGATCAAGGTGGATCTTGGCGCCGAATACGACAACGAAATCCGGCTCTGGCTGGAAGAGCTGGTCGACTTGGATTGACGTTCCGCCGTCAAGGCCACCGCGTCGCACTTATCTTGACCCAAGTTGGGTTCGACGAAATTCGATTCAGTCCCGCGCAAATCAAATCAATGTTACGCTCGGCAGCGATCAATTCGTTTGCAAAAGGCAGCGGAGGGAACGCCACCGACCGCGGGCGGGCACAAGGGGTGGCACCAGAAACGCCTTGCACCCCACTGCACGACGATGAAGAGAAGGCGGTTTTCCCCCCAGAAAATCGCCCCTGGCAGTGTTTCGACACCCCCAAAATACCCCCTGAAGGACCCGGCGCCGATCGTCGCGTTCGTGCTGAAGCACACGAGGCAGTAGACGGCGACCCGGCGCGTGCAAGCGGCCCCGTCTCTTCGCGTGCAACAATTTCCTCTACTCGGCTGCCGTCCGGTCGATGCGTCCTTTCCAGTCTTTCAGATATTCGACCCGCCAACGGTTGACCGTCTTGGCGCCGGCCTTGCCTCCTTCGCGGAGCTTCGGATCGGGGTTGTCGTGCCGGTAGTTGTCCCCGTGGCCGGTTCGGACGAATGCCCCGCCCCAGTGGTCCTTTGTCGGGTCGTCCGGCTCGCCGCGAAGTAAATAGAGGACCGACGGGGTGTCGCCCATCTTGATGTCGCTCTTCTTGCGGACGAACAGGTCGCCGAGCGCCCCGTGCCCTTTGACGTGCTCGGCGACGAAGGTCCGGTTTCCCCAGTCGCCGTCCTGGCGGCCGCCCTGGTACATGCCGCGGAACGTCGTATCGCACTCGATCCACCACAAGTCGCGGTGTTCCTTGTAGAGGTAATCGCGGGCAGCGCGATCTTGGTTGGTGTTCCAAGAGCCAATCGAGTAGACGCGGATATCGCGCTTGATTTCCGGGGCGTCGTGGACCGCCTGGGCAACATCGGTGATACTCCCCCAGACCAGGACCCAAAGCGGCCGCACGTCGCTCGGGCGCGAGATCGACTGGTCCGCCCGCTCGACGATCCACCGCGACCCTTCCGTCGGCTTGCTGAATCCCTGCTTGGGGGCCGGTTCGACCGCTCCTTGTTTCGTCCGGTTGCGAAACATCGCCGGGAGCGGGTACCGTGCGTGGCGCTTCAACTGCGGATAGTCCTTTTCGTAGGCGTCGATTACTTCGAGAATGTGCTTCGCGCGGCCTTTGCCGGGTGGCGAAGAGATCAGCCCCTCGATATCCAGCACGTCGGCATACATCAGCAGATGGACCATCGACTGGAAGTCGTCGGGGTCGGAGCCGCCGATGTCGGTCGAGACGACCACCCGGGGCCGGTCGTCCGCCAACGCGCCACCGCTCGGCTCGGCAGCCGAAGCGGTCCTCGTATAGATTGCCGCCGCGCTAACAAGAAGTAGCAGACACACTTTGTGTGCCGTCCGGAGTGTCACTGTTCTTGAAGTCATCGTTTTCACCCTGAAATGGAATTGTCGCGTACCAACTCGACGAACTTCCGGCAGTTTTCGGCCAGATTCGGGCCGTGGCGATGGAGATCGCCGCCGATCAGCAGGATCGATTCGTTGCCGTAGAATTTGCACAGGTCGGGCACGCGCGGAAGGCTCATCCCGCCGGCGGGCGCCGGGAAGATCGGCCGGATCGGGCCCATCGGGCGGCCGGTCCCCTCGACTAGGTCGCGGCACTCGTCCGCCGAAAACGAAAAACGGCCGCCGTAGTTGGGAAAGATGCTCCCGTCGGCGCCGGCCAGCCGGGCGATCTGGCCGTAGAGGGCCCCGTGCGATATCCCCTCGCCCGGCCGAAGTGTGAAACTGCCCTGAAACGCCGGATGGTTGAGAATCGGAAGCGAGAGCTTGTCGTCGTCGGCAATTGAGCGCATGGCATCGAACCCGGAAAGCCCCGGCGAGATGAGGAACCCACCGGCACCGGACTCTTTCGCCACCCGGGCACGCTCGGCCATCACGTCGATCGGGGCGGTGATGTTGGGGAAATAGAGGCAGCGCCGGCCGGTCTCTGCATTCGCCCGGGCGACCGCTTCGCCACACCGGGCCACCCGCTGATCGAACGGGCAGAACGGCTGATCGGCCAGGCCGTGGTCGTCCTTGATCATGTCGATCCCGCCGAGGGCGAACTGGTAGGCCAACGCAGCAAGCTCCTCCGGCGAGAACCCCATCGGCTTCAGCGCCGTACACAACAGCGGCCGGTCGTCGACGCCGACCAGTTGCCGCAAACCCTCCCGGCCGAACCGCGGCCCGCGGAACTGCCCGGCCAGACTCTCCGGCAGGTCGAAACGCACGAGTCGAAGCCCCGTCTTCAGGCTGATGTTGCCAAACAGGACGTTGAGCAGTTGGGTAAGCTCACCACCGACATCTTCGATCGGAAACTGAATCACCGCTTCGAAAATCTCGTCACCAATCTGTTCCAGCGATGCCAGCCGCCCGAAGATTTGCCCGTGGATGTCTTGGCGATCGATCAAGTCAGGCGGGAACTCGACCGTTTGCTCCACGCAGATATCGCGTGCCCTGTCATCGGCTTCTTCGGATGTACCGGAAAGGTGGTAGACGGCCGTGAAACGTTCGCCGCTGAGATTCAGCATGGGTGATTCGCTCATTTCGGGGGGGCTTGATTCGTGTTGAGATAGTCAGAGGTAGGCCTCGTTATGCTCGCCTGATCCCGCGGTAGATCATTCATCCGTGTCGGAACGGTGATTTGATCGACGTTTCAAACTCTTAATTGAGAGTTCGATCACTTCAGGTATGAGGGCAAGGAAAAGGCAGATGGGAAACAAAACACACCCAACCATAGCAAATCTTTTCGTTGTCTCTGCATCATGAGCCGCAACGTTTCGGAAAGCTATACCGAAGCCAATTACCACACCGACGCATAGGCCCACCCATAACATGGATGCCCTCTCCCACCAGTAGCGAACCTTGGTCATAACGCAGCTTCCTTCTGTTGAGGTTGGCGAGGTACGATCGATTCAGCTTGCACTTGGGACATCACAGGTCTTCTGCTTTCGCGGTGCTTCCGGCCGGTTCCAAGCGGACTGCCGAGAGATCCTCTTCGGTCAGGCCGAGCGGCTCGCCGGCGAGCTGTTCGACCGCGCGGACCAGTGCGGCGGCGTCGAGGCCGTATTCCTTCATCAGGTATGCTCGGCTCGCACCGTGGGCGTACTCGTCCTTAAGCCCGATGCGGATGAGCCGCTTGCCGAGCCCCGCTTCGGCCATTGTTTCGGCAACCGCCGAGCCGAGCCCGCCGATGATGCTGTGGTTCTCCATCGTAATGACGCCGTGCCGCGCAGATGAACACGCGTCGAGGATTTGCGGATCGTCGAACGGCTTGAGCGTCGAGACGTGCAGGTGCCGCAGCGAGACACCGCGATCGGCCAGGGCCTGCGTTGCCCGCATGGCTTCTTCGGTGCATATCCCGCTGGAAAGCACGGCCACGTCGTCACCCTCTCGAAGCACGCGGGCCTTGCCAAGCTGAAACGGCTCGCTTGCGGGAAACAACTGCGGCACTTCCCCGCGCAGCATCCGCACATAAACCGGGCCGTTGACCCCCTGGGCAACGTCGATCACCGTCTCTACGTCGGTCGCATCGCCGCAGTCGAGCACGGTCATGTTCGGGATCAGCCGCATCAGCCCGACGTCGTCGACCGCCTGGTGCGTCACGCCGCCGGGCGTGGTAACCCCCGGCAGGAACCCGATCAAACGCACCGGGAGATTCGGATAGCCGATCGACATCGCCACCTGGTCGAACGGCCGCCGGCAGATAAAGACGGCGAAGGTGTGGACGTACGGAAAATATCCCTCGCGGGCCATGCCGGCCGCGAAGCTGATCATGTTCTGCTCTCCCAGGCCGAACGAGAAGAAGCGATCGGGGTAGGCATCGCGAAAACCGTCCGCCTCGCACGACGAGGTCAGGTCGGCCGAGCAGACGATGACCTCGGGCTTGTCCTTGGCCCAGGCGACGAAGTTTCGGGCATGGGGTCGCTTGACGTACTGCATCGGTTCTCTCAATGGGTGCTACAGCGCTAAGCCAGTTATTTGGTGGTTCGTTTCGTATACAAAGTCGCGACCAGTGGTCGCGGAAGCCCCGGATAAACGTTTGCCGTTCGTTCTGTTTTGCGGGCGGGATGGTCGTTGGCGGTTCTGATGTCTGGGATGCGTTGATCCTGCTGCTCCGCGACCACTGGTCGCGGCTTTGTATATCTGTCTGGATACTTGAACGGGGTTCCAACCGGAACCCTGGCACGCAGTGCCAGGGCTTTTGCTATCCACTATCCACTATCCACTCTGGACTCCGGACTCTCTCTGCTCATTTCAATCAGGACTTGCTCGTAAGCCGCCCGCTCTTCCTCGGTCTTGAAACGGACGTAGTGCAACTTGGGGGCCCGTTGTCGCAGCAGTCCCATGTCGCGGCACGGATCGGTTTGGGCCAGGACCACCTGCGGCTTGCCGGCGCGGGGCGTTTCGGCCGGCGCCAGCAGGGCATCGGGATCGTGGCCGTCGACCTCGTGGACCGCCGCACCGAACGCCTCGAGCCGGGCGGCAAGCGGCTCGGTCGTCATCACGTCGTCGATCTTCCCGTCGCACTGCTGCCCGTTCGCGTCGACGTAAACGCCGATGTTGTCGATCCGGTAGTGTGCCATCGTGGCAAAGGCTTCCCAAACCTGGCCCTCCTGGAACTCGCCGTCGGACATGTAGACCCAGACGCGGCCGGTGTCGCCGCGGAGTTTCCGGGCCATGGCGATCCCGCCGGCCTGCGAGATCGCCTGGGCCAACGAGCCGGCGGTTACTTCGTGGCCCGGCGAGTGCTCCGCACCGATCAATTCGACCGTGCTGCCGTCTTTGTTGAACTGATCCAGGGCGTCCGGGGCCAGCCGCCCCACTTCGATCAGCACGGAATAGAGCACCAAGGCATAATGGACCGGTGAGAAGACAAACCGGTCCAAGTTCGGGGCCTTCGGGCCGTTGTAGTCGGCCCCGGTGAAGCTGTCCGGGTTGTTCGCACTCGGCACGCCGGGGAACGGCCGCGGTGTCATCGGTGCCACGCTCGGCGCGAGGTTCATCACGCGAAGATAGAGCGTAGCCAGCGTCTCGGCCGACGAGCAGGCCTGAGAGAGGTACCCGCCGTTGTTGTAAAGGGTGTGGGCCAACACGCGCCGTCGGACGGCTTTGGCTGTGCGGCGGACTTGCTGCTGCCAGGACGGTGGCTTGTTTGTGGCGGCGTTGCTGCTCATGGGGAAATCCCATTTTCTCTACAACGGCACGCCGTTTTCGCCGACGTACCGTCGGCGGCTAAACGGCATCGGGAAAGTGCTTCGTGACAATTCCAAACTAAAGATCCTTGGGGAACGGATTGACGACGTGACGGCCGCTGTCCATACGGATGATCTCGCCGGTGACGGTGTCGAACGCCGGGTCGCACAACACAACACACATCCGGCCCAATTCCCGGGCGTGGACCCGGCGGCCCAGCGGAGCGCCGTCGGCCGGCGGGGATTCATGTTCGGGGTCCTGATCGATGGTAATCGGGGCCATCGTATTGACGGTCACCTCCGGGGCGAGCTTGTACGCGAGGAAATCGGCCATCGCGTTCTGCGCGGCCTTGCCGATGCCGTACGCCGAGTGCGAAGGATTTTCGGCCGACATGGCCGAAAGTTGGATGATCTTCCCGAGCCCACCGGTCTCCTTCATCCAATAGCCGAGTTCCTTGGCGAGCATGAAGTTGCCCTTGAGGTTGCCGTCGATCGCCGTGTCGAGCTGCTCTCGGGAGAGTTCGCGAAAGGGCCGCAGCCCCTTGGAGCCGCAACAGAGCACGAGCACGTCGAGACGTTCCCACGTCGCTTTGACGCTCTCGATCAGCCGATCGATGCTTTCCTGGGCAAGCAAGTCGAGGTGGAAGAGGTGGGCTTGCCCCCCCCGGTTGCGGACGTAAGCGGCGGATTGCTCGGCCCCGCTTTCATTCGAGAACCAGGTAGTGGCCACATTCGCCCCGGCGTCGGCGAACGCCCGGCAGATGAACGGCCCGGTTTCGCTCGAACCGCCGGTGACCAGGACGTTGGCGTTTTTCACTCGGTCGATGTTCATGATGCTGGTCGTTGGCCTCCAAGATGCCAGCATATCTCGCCGGTCACAAACGAACAAGGAATCGGGGCCGTATACCGCACCATATAATGTGCTACCCCCCACTAAAAAGGGTTGTCTTGACCGCCGGGAACTTTCTGCCATCTTGAAGCGACTAATCCAGTGGGGATCCCTTGACTTTCAATGAAAACGGAGGCAGAAACGATGAACTCGCGATTTTGGAGAATTTGGGCGGTTGTGGTCTGTGCGGGACTGTTCGGCGGAACTGCCGTCGCGCAGAACCACGTGGCCGAGCTGGAGACGTATTTCGATCACGTCCAGATCGCCGAGCCGGTGGTCTACCGCCAGTTGGCGGTCTATCCGATCGTGCCGAAGGACTACGACGGGCTTCGCGGCCGCTGGCTGAGCCTTGACGAGGCCGTCGAGCGGGGCGTGCTGGATGTCACCGAGAAGGGCGGCGGCGGAAGCGTGCCCAGGGTCATTGTCCGCAACACGAGCCGGCGGGATCACATCTTCATCATGTCCGGGGAGGTCGTCACCGGCGGCAAACAGACCCGGACCGTACGCAAAGACGTGGTCCTCTCGCCCGGCGAGCAGATTGAGCTGGAGGTATTCTGCGTCGAGGCCCATCGCTGGGAAGGCGGCAAGCAATTCTCGGCCGGCAAGGCGCTGGTGCCCCAGTCGATCCAGAAAGAGCTTCGCAAGGGTACGGATCAGCGGGGCGTCTGGTCGGAAGTCGCCCGAAACAACGCGGCGCTGTCGGCCGAAAACGCGACCGGAAGCCTTGAATTGGCACTGAAAGCCGGGCCGGTCAGGGAGAAACTCGCGAAGGTCCGCAAGAGCATCATGCCCAAGGTTCCGCAGGGCACGATGGGGTTCATTTTCGTCGACGGCCGTCGGGCGGTCGGCGCGGACTTCTTTGGAAGTGAGGACTTGGCGCGAGAGCTGCTGCCGAAGCTGCTCGACTCCTATGCCGTCGATCTGATCCTCCAGCGCAAGGGAGGCGGGGGAGGCCGGGCCGACCGCGTGGCCATCGACTTCTTCGAGCGGATACGTCGGGCGGGGAGCCGGCGGGTCGATACGCCCGGCTCCGGCGCAGGCATCCGCACACGCAGCGGCGGGCTCTTGGGCGACGGGGTGAGCCTCGGCGGCACGCTGGTCCACTACGGCGTCCAGATCCAGGACCGGATCGTCCCGATGCCGAAACCCGTGCCGCGGCGTCGAGGACAGCCGGAACCGTTGTTGCAGCAACAGATGCGGTAGCAGCCTGCCGGCAATAAGGCCGGCCGGATTCAACGGACGTATTCCAGGCCGACGATGGCCCCGTGGTAGAAGGCGTCGCTGCTGCTGTTTACCAGGGCCCCCGGTGGAACTCCGAGATATGTGGAGTCGATTTGTTCCGCGGCCAGTGCGACCCCGGCGATCCACATCATCTGATATCCCCCTCGCAGCGCAAGAGATGGAGTCAGTTGATAGTCGGCGGTAAACGCCAATTCCCCAACGAAGGCTGCGTGATTATTCTTGGCGGTCACGGCGGTGCGGTCGTATGTATAGCTTGATGCCTCTCGCGATCTGTTGTCGTAGATTCCCGCTTTTCCCAGGGCGTTCACGCCGAGACGGCCGCGTTGCAGCAGGAGGGCGTCGGCGCCGATTTGAACGCCGCAGAGCCGGTTTTGAGTGTCCGTCAGAAAGGTTTCCCTGCTGGCGGGGCCGTTGTACCAGTCCGTGATTTGAAACGTCTCGTTCAGTTGGAGATATCGGAAGCCGGCCAGCAGCGTCAGCCACCCGTTTCGCTGCCGCCGCAGGTTCAACTCGAAGCTGGATAATTCGGACCCGTAGCCGAGGCGGATTTCCCGGATGTCATCGTAGGATACACCGTAGAGGTTGTTCATGGCGTACTGAAAAGAGGCCCCGCTCAGCCCGGCCTGCGAGTTCCACCCGTCGATGCCAAAGTAAGTGAACTCCAAGTCGGACCGGTCGGGCCGGTGTCGAATTACGCTGATCCTCGGACCGGCGGCCGTGGAAGGGTCGAGATTGTCCACGTTGATAGCCGGCGCATCTTGGGCAAATTGGTCCAGATAGAGCACGCGCGGAGCCGCCCTGGAACGATCGAGTATCAGGGCGTCGGCGGTTACCGTCCATAGAGGGCAGCAGCAGCAATCCGATACGCAACAACAGCAATCCGACTCGCAGCAAGAGCCATCCGTTTCGGAGTGCGGCGCATCATCTAATTCGTAATACGACGCATGATCTAAACCGGCGGCGCCGGGGACAGATATCCCAAAAATGCCGAGAATACCGTGCGTGAGGGCAATCCACGCCCATGTGGGTCTGCGGACCATTCCGTGTCCCCCCCTGAAAAAGGGCCCTGTTTGCGTCTGAAACCACCAATGGCATCGGTAGGAGAAGAGGTACGGGTATACCGATTTGCGCAGGTGAACGGGAATGTATGAAAGGAAGCGAGTCGATGCCCGTATAATCAATAAAGTCACCGGATACCGGCAAAGTTTCCCAATCGTATCGACTTGCCATTGTGGGTGCGGCGACAATAGACTCTACGGGATGACTCAAAAATAACTTCGGTAGTAGCTACGGTCGCCAGACCGTGGCCGTCTGCGTTGCCCACGGTCTGGCGACCGTAGCTACCGGCCGAACACCGGAGTTATTCGTGAGTCGTTTCTAAGGGGCGGCCCCCTTGCACTTGCCGGTCTTTGGAAGTTACAATGACCATCGACCGATCCGCAACGAACGGCCGCATTCCGCCAAATACCCGCCAAAAGGAGCCGACCCATGAGTCATCCCGAACCGAACCGCCGCGATTTTCTGAAGACCTCGACCGGTATTGCCGCCGCTGCGTCGACGGCGCCCTATGTCTGGACCAGTTCGTACGCCAGGGCCGCAGACAAGAACGACCGCCCCAACATGGCCTCGATCGGCGTCGGCGGCATGGGCGGCCACGACGGCCGCAGCGCCTCGCGGTACGCCAACATGGTCGCCTGCTGCGACGTCGACCGCAAACGCGCCGAGGGCTTTGCCAACCACTTCAAGGACAAGAAGCCGGAAATCTACGAGGACTATCGCAAGCTGCTCGAACGCAAGGACATCGACGTGGTCACCATCGGCACGCCCGACCACTGGCACTCGAGAATTATCATCGACGCGTTGAAGTCGGGCAGGGACGTCCAGTGCCAGAAGCCGATGACGCTGACGATCGACGAGGGCAAGCTGATCTGCAAAGTCGTCAAGCAGAGCGGCAAGATTCTGCACATCGGCACGCAACAGCGGAGCGAAAACCGCAGCATGTTTCTCAAAGCGGTGGCGCTGGCCCAGAGCGGACGGCTCGGGAAGAAACTGACGGCCACCTGTTCGATCGGCGGCGGGCCCGGGAGCAAACCGTTTCCGACCGCCGAGCCCCCGGCGCACCTCAACTGGGATTACTGGCTCGGCCAAGCCCCGAAGGTTCCCTATACGCCACAGCGATGCCACGGCAACTTCCGCTGGTGGCTGGAATACTCCGGCGGCAAGATGACCGATTGGGGCGCCCATCACATCGACATCGCCCAATGGGGGCTGGGTTTCACGGACTCGGGCCCGGTTGAAGCCGAAGGGACCGGCGAATTTCCCAACCACCCTGACGACTTCGACCCGCTGAAGTTCCTCAACGGCGAGCAGAAGATCCCCAACGGATATAACACGGCCTCGAAGTTCAAGATTACGCTGACCTACAAGAACGGCAACCGGATGATCGTCCAGGACGGGCCTGACAACGGCATCTGGTTCGAGGGCGAGAACGGCCGCATCTTCGTCAACCGCGGACGCCTGACCGGAAAACCCGTCGAGGAACTCACCGACGCCGACAAAAAGTGGCTCGACGAGGAGGTCGTCAAGCTCTATAAGGGCAAGCAGCCGGGTAACCACATGCAGCACTTCTTCGAATGCCTCAAGGAACGATCCTTTACCGTTTCCGATCCCTTTACGCACCACCGCACGATGACCTCCTGCCACCTCTGCAACCTTGCGATCCTGTTGAAGCGGAAGCTCCGCTGGGATCCGGACAAAGAGGATTTCATCGGCGACGAGGTCGCCAGCGCATTGCGGAGCCGCAAGCAGCGCGAGCCGTACACCATCAAGGCTTAGCTTAGCAGCCCGTTGAAAAAGTCGGGGTCTGGTCCAATTTTCGGCGAGGCAGCGTATTTGTCACGTGAATCGCTGGCCGAAAACTTGGACCTGACCCCCTCCTTCCACGATCCGGCAGATCCATGAACACAGCAAAGAAACGTTCGGCCAAAACGGTCGCGGCGGTGGCCTTGGCGGGCCTGATGACGTGGGGGAGTTTTGCCGCCGAACCCAACGGTGAAGCGGCAAAACCGCCAAAACTGTCGAAACTGCCGACCATTACCGACAAGACCCTGGTCGTCTGGGTCCGGCTGGCCAACACCACGCAGCGGGCCGGGAGCGCGTTGACGTTGATCGACGACCGGGAGCGGTTTGACGCCGTCGTTTTCGCGGAAAAGGAACCGGGAAAATGGATGGCCGGCAGCGATTTCTTCCGGCGCACTTCCCGCGACCAGACCGCCTGTCCGGTCGAAACGGCCGATTCCAAAACGCCCGTGCAGATGGCTATTGTCTACGACGGGAATACGATCACGATCTACCGCAACGGCAAACAGTATGACGGCTATCAGTTCGACCGGCCGCAACCGTTCGACAAAGACGTTATCGTGCTGCTGGGTCTGCGTTACGTAGGAGGCATGGGTGAAGTCGGTTTTCTCGCGGGCGACGTCGAGGAAGCACGCATCTATAACGTGGCCCTGGATGCCGAAACGATTGCCCGCTTAAAGCCGAACAAACCGTCCGATCCGAAGCCGATTGCCCAATGGACCTTCGAGGACGGCACGGCGTCGGACTCCATGAAGACGTTTCCTCCGGGCGAGCTTCGCGGAAACGCCCGGATTGCCGACGGCAAGCTGCTCTTGGACGGAAAGGACAGCTACGTGGAGATCCGCCGGCCGCGCCCGGTGGTCGTGCAGAGCATGTTCTACCGCCCGCGTGCAAGAGAAACCGGCCGGATGTGGGACACCTGGTTGTATTGGCACGAGGGCATTTACTATCTCTATTACCTTGCCAAGAGTGGAGGCCGTTGGGACAACATCTCGATGGCGACCTCGCCCGACGGGGTCCATTGGAAAGAGCTTGGGCGGGTCTTGTCGAAGCGCAAGGATACGACGTGGATGGGCACCGGCTCGACCTGGAAATCGCCCCGTTATGACAAGGACGGCAAGTTCTTCATGAACTTCTCCGAATGGCGGGGCCCGCGGCAGACCATCTTCTTCGCCGAATCGACCGACCTGCTCCACTGGCGGCGGCTGGGCGACGAGTGCGAGTTTCAACAGGATACCCGCTGGTACCAGCCGAAGGGCCGGTGGGATTGCATCTACACGATCCCGCGTCCCGGCGGCGGTCTTTTCGGCTATTGGACCGCCACGCCAAAGCCGGAAACGGGCGGGCGGTTCGGCTTCGGCCGGACTCTCGACGGCGTGAAGTGGGAGGCGTTGAAACCACCGGAGACACCCGGAGTCGGCGGCGGAGAAGCCGGGGCGGTCGAAAAAATCGGCGAAAAATACTACATGATGTTCGGGCATCACCCCATCATGGAAACGCTCATCGCAGACCGCCCGCAGGGCCCCTTCCACCCGGCCAAGAAAAACCGCCTCCTCTTATCCGGTCACACCTATTTCTCCAGGTTCTTTCCCGCCCCCGACGGCGTCCTGGTCAACCACCACGCGATTGCCCGAAGCGGCCCGGTCCATTTCGGGTCGCTCAAGTCGACGGTCCTCGACGACGAAGGCACGCTGCGGCTCGGCTGGTGGAAGGGCAACGAGAAGATGAAAGGGCAGGCCGTCGACGTCAAAGTGTTGCCGGCCGCGCCCTCCGGAAATATGCCGATGGCGATGATAAAAGACCCGCTGAACACGGACAAGGGAGTCATCCTCGAAGGCATGTTGGCGCTGCCGAAGACCGAGGGTTCGCTGCGAAGCGGGCTGTATGTCGAGTGTGCCAAAGACAGCGGTTCGGCCATCCTCGTCGCATCCGACGGCACGGTAGAACTCGGCCCGGTGAATGTCGACGGCACGGGATTCAAGGCGGAAAAACGGGTCGACCGCGAGATGTCCTTCGGCAAACCGGCCGCGTTTCGGCTCCTGCTAAAGGGTTCGCTGCTGGAATTCTACCTCGACGACATCCTGATCGAGTGCTTCAGTCTGCCCGGCGATGCCACCGGCCGAGTGGGATTCATAGGCGACGTCACCGGCGTGAAGGCATGGAACTGTGACTAACGCCGGGTTAGGCTTTGTCGGAAAACCCGTACGATGGCCCTCCGAGGCCGTCGATCAAGGTTCGATTTCGCGTGAAAACCGGGGCTCGACGGCTTCGGAGAGCCGTCGTACAAGAGGAGGGGGCACCTGCCCCCGGCCTATAACCAAACGAGCCAAGTCCGGGGGCGGGTGCCCCCTTCTTTCAATCCAAACCGGAAAGTTATTTCTCGGCCGCCCCTTAATCTTCCAGCGGACGGCCGTGCCGGGAAATTGGCAGCTCGACCGTAATACAGGTTCCCTTGCCGGGGGCGCTGTCGATGTCGGCCTTCCCCCCGAGAAGCCTGGCCCGCTCCCGTATTCCCCCCAACCCAAAGCACTTTTCCTGAATGGACTCCGGGGCGAAGCCGGTTCCCCAGTCTTGGATCCTGATTCGTATGATATCGTTCTGTTGTGCGAGTTCGATTAGCACCTTGTCGCTTCGGCTGTGCCGCCGAGCGTTTGTAAGGCTCTCTTGAACGATGCGAAAGACGGCGTTTTCCAGCACCGGTTCCAAACGGTCGAAATCAACGCGACTGACGAAATCGATTTCCGGACCTTCTGAAGTCTTGTAATCGTAGACAAGATGTTGGACGGCAGCGACAACCCCGGAATCATCGAGAATGAGCGGACGCAGTCCGCCGATCAGGCGACGGACTTCTGCAATGCCGTTGTTCAACAGCTCCACGCCTTGTTGAAAGGACTTGGACGCCATTTCGGCATCATGCTCCTTGAGTTGCTCGTGTACCTGCAGTTGGATTTGCGCCGCTGCCAGTTGTTGAGCGAGGCCGTCGTGGATTTCGTAGGCTATCAGTTTCCGGTCCCGATCCTGCATTTCCAGCATTTGCCGGAGACCTTGCCGCTCCCTTCTGAGAGCCTCTTCCGCTTCTTTCTGCTCCGTGATGTCAACGGCAAAGCCGACCATGCCGACAATGTTTCCGTTCCTGTCCCGGCAAGGCACCTTGTCCGTCTGGACCCAACGCGTTTCGCCCGAGGCCGACGTGTGTTTCGTGGTCTGCCGCCGTGGTTCTCCGGAGGCAATAACCTCCATGTCGTCCTGATAATATCGTTCCGCCATCTCGGACGGCGCGAGATCAAACGCCGTCTTTCCGATCCATTGATCTTGCGGTATCCCGGTGGTCTCCGCCATGGCCCTGCTGACGTAGAGGAACCGCCCCCCGGTGTCTTTGTAGAAGATATAGCCGGGTGCAAAATGGAAGATGGTTTGCAGGTCTCGTCGCTGCTTCCGGATTTCCTCTTCCGTCTGCTTGCGCTGGGTGATGTCTCTGATGATCGCGCTGGCCCACCACTGATTCTCCACCCTGAGCGGGGAAACGACGATTTCTATTGGAAACTCTGTCCCGTCCTTCCGGAGCGCCTCCAATTCCATCACCTTTCCGACGGCGGGGCCTTGGCCGGACTTGGCAAATCGTTGTACGCCCTCGACCGTCCTCTCCCGGTATCGAGCAGGCACGAGGACCTCGTGGACTTTCTGTCCCAAGATTTCTTCAGCGGAGAACCCGAACATCTTCTCGGCGGCAGGATTCCAAAGCACCGTTTCTCCGGCGCCGTTGATGACAACCACGGCGTCGAGAGCGGCATTGCAAATGGTCTGCAGCAGCGCCTCATTGGCCCAAGATGCTTGCGTTTCGTACGACATGAGATCTGTCCGGCGGAATCATTGCAGAAGATTATCTTATCATGCTTAAGATGATACGCAATCCCCCCGATAGAGTGGCGACAGGATTGGCCAACGTTGATTTTGCTCGATCCGAGCTTTTCACCTGACAATGCCCTAATGGGGGGTTGTTTGCCGCACTGCGTATTGTAGAATCAGCATAGAGTCTCCCCGCAGTCAAAGTCAGGGGGTAACCTGGATGTCCGAGCCGTTCACAACGATGGTGATCCGGTGATCTGCACTCTGTGCAAGGAGTAACCGATGACGCCGAGCAGCACCAGGGTCAGCAAACACAAAATCCTTGTCGTGGACGACCACCCGCTGGTGCGCGAGGGGTTGCGCCACTTGGTTGACAAGGAACTCGACTTGGAAGTGTGTGGCGAGGCTGAAGATCAGGGCGACGCACTACGGCAAGCCGAGGTCACCCAACCCGATGTGGCGGTTATCGACATCTCGCTCAAGAGCAGCCACGGGATCGATTTGATTAAGGAGATCAAACGTCGGAACAAACGCGTCAGGGTCCTGGTGTCGTCGATGCACGACGAGTCGCTTTTTGCCGAGCGTTGTCTGCGCGCGGGGGCCGAGGGCTACATCAACAAGGAGGAATCCCCCGCAATTCTCATCAGCGCCATCCGCCGGGTGCTCCGGGGTGAAATCTACCTGAGCCCGCGAATGACCAACCGCATCTTGAATCGCGTTGGCGGCGTGCGGACCGTGGAACATGATCCGATCGAGACGCTTACCGATCGCGAGGTGGAAGTGTTCGAAATGTTCGGTCATGGACTTTCCGCAAAGCAAATTGCGCGACGGCTTGACTTGAGTCCGAAAACGATAGAATCGCACCGTGTAAACATCAAGAAAAAGTTGAATCTCGCCAACAGCAGCGAATTGGTGCGATACGCGACTCAATGGGTAATGGAAAACGGTTGACCCCGATCAGGCTGGCCGTCGCGCAAAGCATCTGTGAAATCGTGCATCAAGGGAATCTCCGGATCCGGGTTTCTAGGGAAATTTCCTAGGGCAAGACTAGGATTTCTCCAATACCCGGACGCCGGATGTCAGCCTATTATAGCCGAGGGAGAATCCACTTTCCGGAGGCTGACATGACTTGCAGCGATCTCGCCGCCCGTATTCAAGAGTTGCAACCCGAGGCAACGCTGGCCGACGTTGCACGATTGTGCCTGCTGTTGGCCAACGGTACTGGAAACCCTGAAGCACTTGGAGCGGAGGACCTCGCCAAGACCTGTCGTGACGTGCGTATCCGCCTCGAAGCAACTACCGACCAGCACGCTGCCATGATTAGCGAGTTGGAATGCCTGTCGCGAGAGTTTTCCGGGACCTTTACCCTGGACAACGTGTTGACTTTGGTTCGGGCGTTCAAGGTGCAAAGTCAGATGTTGCGGCTTTACGTGGGCAATCGTCGCTGGATGTTGGGCAGTCTCCCTGAGAAACCAACCGGGGGAATCTAAAATGGGTTCAAGCGCGACTGTCCTGCCGCTCCGCCATGCGGCCGCATCTGACGCCGGCGCGAGCGGGCGGGACCTCGACGACACGCCGAATCAGGCGTCATGCGAAGAAATCGACGACACCGTGAGAATCTGTGGCGAGTGCTTCGGAGAGATCTCATGGAATGCCCGTGTTTGCCCGCATTGCGGGAAACCGGTCCCCCGTCTGTAAAACCGGTCTTTGGGGCCCACCTAAGGTCCCTGTTTTCGGACAGTCTGCCGCGTTCTCGGCCGGTCCGGGCGGAAACGATAGTCGGGCCATAACGGGCAGTTCAGGTCGGTCCAACACTTGATCGCACGAATCTCGTCCGTCGTCAGCTTCACCTCGTAGTGGTCTTTCTCCAGCACCTTCCAGAGCTTGCTCTTGACAGTGCCGAACGTCAGCGGCGCGGCCTTGTGGTGCTCGCAGCCATAGGTGTAATCAAAGTAGTGTACCCAGCCTTGGGAAATGAGTGTGCGGAAAGAAGCGGGAACGGCGTCGGCATCGAGCGTCCCGGTCAGGTCGATCTTCTGTTTGTCGGCGGCATCGTGGCAGCGCACGCACTTCGCATCCCAGACGGGCTGCACCACCTTTTCGTAGGAGAAAGGGCCTGCGCCCCACGGCGGCGCTGCAGGATGCTCCGGCTCGCGCCTAAGCGCGGTCCCCTGGCGGACCGGCGGGGCGGTGAACCGGTCCTCGTGGCACCCGATGCAACTGCGCCGCTCGCCCGGTTGAAGTTGTACGACGCTCCGCATCCGCTGCAACTCGTTGAAATCCCCGTCCAGAACCTCGAAATAGAGCTGCTTGCCGGCCGGGGCGTAGAAGTTGGCCGAGCCGTCCTCCTCGACCGGCACGATCCCGAAGGTCCCCTTCGCCACGTAGCTCGGCCAGCCGTGAGGGCCTCTCACCTTGTGGGTCGGCGTGGCGTACCAGTCCTGAAAGGGGCGGTGATCGTGCCGGTACTCCCCGCTGGGCAGCCGTGCCACGTCCGCCCGAACTTCCTCACAGATCCGAATGTACTTTACTCGCCCCCGCTCGACCGCCGGTTCGAGCCCCCGGTAGACGTCGGCCAGGGAGAACTGGCCCATTGCCAACTCATCGTGGCCTGTCCCCGGCTCGGCACTCAGCACCGGCGGGGGCGTGACCGCCCGGAATACGGTCGGGCACACGCTGCTGATTTCCGGGTCCAGGTGCAGCAGCTCGCGGTTGCCCCAGCGGTCGATCACGTAAAGCCCGAACTGCTGCTCCGGTGCGTGACTGCAGAGGAAATAGTCGCGCGAGAGCGGCACCGGATCGCGGAAGCACTCCCGCCGTGCCCAACTCATGTGCGTATGGAAGCGGACGTCCGGCGTGATGCTCCGGATGGCTGCCGGGTTGAAACGGCCCTTGCTGAGGTCGATCAGCGCGATCGGGCCGTTCAGATCGCCGCCGTGCGAGACCAGCGTGCAGCAGATCTCGGCGGTGCCGGGCACTTCGTGACCGTTCGCGTAGCAGTTGATCGTGTTGTTGCCGAAGATCAGCTCCGGGTGGGTGCCGTTGGGGCGGATCGCCCACAGCGTGTGGCCGAAGTCGGCCCCCTTGTCCAGGTACTCCGACCGCATCCAGATGATCCGCCCGTCGTTCAAGAGCGACGGCGTCCATTCACTCAAGTTGGCGTGCGACAGCGGCCGGATGTTGCGGCCGTCGGCATCCATGCGGAACAGCACGAACGCCTGCGGACGCCAGCAGAGGAACCGGCACTTGCAGCGGGTGGAGATGAACGCGAGCCCGCCGTCCGGCAGCGGACAGGGAAAGTAATCGTGGAACGGCCCGCCGGTCAATTGCTCCACGCCGCTGCCGTCGGCGTTCATGACCATGAGATGGAAGTAATCACTCTTTGACGGGCGGTAAGCGAAGTAGATCCTGGCGGTGTCGAACGTGGCTACCGGGTTGCGGGCAATGCCGTCTTTCGCCTCAAAAACACGCACGACGCGGGCATCTTGCGGCAGTAGCCTTCCGTCGTGCCAAGGGATTTCGAGAGTACACACGGCGCCGCCGGTGCCGCCCCGGGCGTCCAGAATCACACTGTAGTTGTGCGAGGGCAGGAACGGGTGACGCTTGACGAACAGCACGCGTTCCAGTGTCCTCAGGTCCGGATCGCGGAACATCAGCCGCCGCTTCGCCAGCCGGGCGTCGAAGAAAACCGCCCGGGCCGCATCGGTGTCCGGGGATTCCGCCGCCAGCAGCGCCCCGTACCGCCCTCGCAACTTATGGAGTTCCGTTTGCTCTTTGGTGACGTCCAGATCTCGCGCCGCAAATCGTTCGATCAGCTTCTCGAACTGTTCGAGCACGCGGGCCACCGGATCGCGCCGGTCGATCTTGGTCCATGAGTAAGCCTCACAAAGAAATGCATAACGAAGCAGATCGTCCCCCTGGAGCCCCGCGCGAAGCTCGACCCGCGCAGCGCCCAGCAGGGGCAACACCTGCGGCTTCGGCGGCGGGTTTCGGGTTGGCGTCGGCACCACGGCTTTCACCTCGCCGGCGGTCCGCCACTGTTTGCCGTCGAGTGATAACCGGACTTCGCAATGAACCGGCACCCGGTCCTTGTAACGCCCGCGGCGGTCGCGCGAGAATACGACCTTGGCGATCTTGACCGGCTCAGCCAGCTCGATCTGGGCCCACTCGCCCGTCGCCCCCGCCGCGATCCAACTATGGTCGTTGCCGTAAAGACCGTCGTTGAGATGTGGAATCCGGTGAATCGCATAGCCGGGCAGACACGACGACGCGGTCGCTTTCGACCCGGAGTTGGCCAGGGCAAGATTCCGCTTGCCGTCGGGCCCGTAGATCTCCAGCTCGTCGATGCACGGCTGGCTCGACGAGCTGCGGTGGATCACAAAGCGAACGTACTTTGCCTCCGCCACGGGGAAAGTAACCTCATTCGGCCGCTCCGGCCAGATGGTCGGTGTCGCTGCCAGGCCCACCATGGCGAGCCAGCAAGAGAGAAAGCAACTGTACAACATGCGAATCGGACGTGCTGCGGGAAATTCTGTTGAAACGCTGTGACAATCCACGCGCCATTATGTGACGAGAACTACCGAAATGGCAAGCCCGTAATCTTTCGCTGACCGATGCTCTCGCTACAGGCCAAGAACCACGACTCGGATTTCGTCGGCCATCGTTGGTTGCCCCTGGAACCCCTTTCCTCAGGTCGGCCCAGGCCCCCCCAAGATGCCGGCGGATTCGCGGCGAGTGGTCTTTGCCGAGCCACTTGGGTAAGATAATTGAGGCCGTCCGGGAATTCGACCCTGTAGGGAACGCCCTCTGTGGCGTTCCGCAGATGGATCGTTGCCCAAAAGGAACGGCACAGAGGCCGTTCCCCTACGGTGATTTCGGTCTGCAATTCCCGGACACCTTCAGATAATTTCGACGGCAAGACCCTCACAGCAGTGCGAGATGAAGCACTTGTCGCATGGAACAGTTGATCAAGGAGCCAAACATGAAATCAGCCACGTGCCTCTTGTTGTGGGCGTGCCTCGTCCCGGCGGCTACCCCGGACATTCAGGAATTGCTCGACTCGTCCGGGTTCAAGGGCGGACTCATCGTGCATCTTGGGTGCAACGACGGCAAGCGAACCGCAGCACTACATTCCGGGGACAACTGCATCGTTCAGGCACTGGACGCCTCGGCGGACGTGGTGAAGGCGGTTCATAAGAAAATCAAATCCCGAGAACTCAACGGCAGAGTGACTGCGGTGGAGTTCGACGGCCGGACGCTGCCTTATCTCGACAACGTCGTGAATCTCCTGGTGGTCGACCGTGCGTTTTCCGTCCCCCGCAAGGAGATGATGCGGGTGCTCTGTCCCGGAGGGGCGCTTTGCATCAAGGAAGACGGCAAGTGGAAGACGATCACGAAGCCCCGGCCCGACGATATTGACGAGTGGACGCACTTTCTCCGCGACGCCGACAACAACGCGGTCGCCCGCGACAGCCGGATCGCAACACCGCGGCACCTGCAATGGCAGGCGGAACCCAAGCGGACACGCGACCACGACGCCTTGGCGAGTATCAGCGCGATGACCTCCAGCGATGGGCGAATCTTCTACATCATCGACGAAGGGCTCACTTCGCTGGTCCACCACCCGGCAAGTTGGAAACTCATTGCCCGGGATGCCTTCAACGGGATGCTCCTGTGGAAGCGGGACATCCCCGACTGGGTGACGCATCTGCACTATTTCCGCTCGGGCCCGGCCCAGCTTCCGAGACGCCTCGTTTCGGTCGGCGACCGTGTGTGGGCAACCCTCGGTCTCGATGCGCCGGTCAGCCTGCTCGATGCCGCGACGGGCAAGACGCTTTTGACGTACAAGGGCACGGAAAACGCCGAGGAGATGATCTGCCGCGACGGCGTCCTGCTCGTGGTCTCCGGCGACCCGCACCTGTGGAACCGTCTCGCCCCCAAGATCGACAACTACTGGGACTTCTACATGGAGGAGGATCCCGGCGTGAAGGGCAAGACGATCGCCGCGTATCGCGCGGAGACCGGCCGGCTTCTGTGGAAGAAGAGCGGGAAAAACCTTGCCCGATACGCGCCCCTGACGCTGATTGCCGCCGGCAAGAAGGCATTCTATCTCGACAACGAGAATCTCTATTGTGTCGACCTGGAGACGGGGAAAGAACTCTGGCAGTCGCCCTTTCCCACCAAGGGGTTGTTCCTGATGAACTACACCCCCACCGTCGTCCATCACCAAGACAAGGTGCTGTGCCTGTCGCTGGACCGCCTGGCCGTTTTCTCGGCAAAAGACGGAAGGCTGCTTTGGGAGAACCGGGGATACGCCGGTTTCGCCGCGCCCGGAGACCTGTTTGTAATCGACGGCCTCGTGTGGACCTTTCCGGGAATCCAGGCGATCAAGGTAAAGGCCCAGGACGTTCCGGGCGGCGGGACCGAATTCCTGGCGTTCGATCTCCAGAACGGTGAGGTGAAGAAGAGGCTGGTCAAGAAAGACGTATGGCCCGGCGGGCACCACCACCGCTGTTACCGGAACAAGGCCACCGAGCGATACCTGCTCAGCAGCCGGCGCGGCGTCGAGTTCGTCGATCTCGAAGGCGACCAGAATACGATCAACTGGTGGATCCGCGGTTGCTGCCAGTACGGCATCATGCCGTGCAACGGGCTGATCTATATCCCGCCGCATCCGTGCAAATGTTTCAACACGATCAAGTTCGACGGCTTCCACGCCTTGTCTGCCAAAAATTCGCTGGACGATATTGAGCCGGACGACGACGGCCGGTTGAAGAAAGGGCCGGCTTACGGAACGATCGACAAACCGAAAACCGAATCGCTGCCGCCCGCCGCGGATACGGCGAAAGGCCGCATCTGGGCGCCGCCGGCGCCCAATGCAAACCCGGACGAGTGGCCCACCTTCCGCCACGACATCAGCCGCAGCGGTTGCACGAGTTCCCGGGTGCCTGTAGAACTCGAGAAGAAGTGGGAGAAGGACATCGGCGGCCGATTGAGCAGCGTAACCGTCGCCGAGAACCGGCTCCTCGTCAGTCTGGTGGATGATCAGGCCCTCCTTTGCTTCGACGCGGAGACGGGAACGCCAAAGTGGGAAATCCACACGGACGGGCGCGTTGACTCTCCCCCGACAATCTATGCCGGGATGATGATCTTCGGCTCGCGTGACGGGTACGTCTACGCATACACACTCGATGACCCGAAGCTGGTGTGGCGTTTCCGGGCGGCGCCCGTCGACCGGCGAACCGTGGTCCGCGACCGGATCGAGTCGGTCTGGCCGGTCCATGGAAGTGTGCTGGTGCAGGACGGCGTGGTCTACTTCGCCGCGGGGCACAGCTCGTATCTCGACGGCGGAATCCGGCTCTTCGGCCTCGACGCCCTGACCGGGAAACTGCTCTGCCAGGCAACCGTCGCCACGGAAGGGGCCAGCCAGGCGGGCGCCCTGCCCGACATACTGGTCTCCGACGGCACGAACATCAACATGCGGCAGGTCCGGTTCGATCCGTCGTTGAAGCAGGGCGGCAAAGGCGGGGGAACCCTTGTAACAACGACCGGGCTCCTGGAGGATTGTTTTGCCCACCGGTTGAACTGGACCCTGGGCGGAGGCGGAGGACCGTTCGGCAAGCTGCTTGTGTTCAACGACAAGATGGCCTACGGAGTGCAGTCGTTCTACACCTTCCTGAAACACGACCGCTCGATGCAGCCCCCGACCCACACCGGGCACCTGCACCAGAAATACGCCCGGTACAAAGCCGAATGTTTCCCCATCGGAAACCGCCTCTACGCCCAACCGAGCAAAGCCACTAGAAGGACGGCGCCGAGCAAGGCGCCTGCGGGCAAGAAAAAGAAGAAGGGCGGCATATCCAGTACCGCGCGACATACGTGGACGGAGACCTTGCCCGTCCAGATCAGGGCACTGGTCCTGGCCGGCGACACGCTTTTTGCCGCAGGCTGGAAGGACTCGGTCACGGTCTTCGACAAGGACGCCGGCCCCGAACGAGAACCGGTCCTGATGGCCGTTTCGACCGCCGACGGCAAAATTCTGGCCGAGTATCCGCTCGACGCCTGTCCCGTGTTCGACGGCATGGCCGCCGCCTACGGCCGCTTGTACTTGACGATGAAGAATGGAAAAGTGGCGTGTTGGGCGGCCGCAGCGCGGTAGCCCGCCCGCCAAACCGTGCTGCGGTCTACTTCAACTTGCCCTTCGGGCAAATCTGTAGCAGTGTACTTTCCGCATCGGTTCCCGGGATGGGATAGGCGGCGAGCTTTCTCAGGGCGAGGTTTTCCAGAAGGTGGTGATGGCGTGCTTCGCCGCGTTCCTCGACCCAGGCGGGGCCCTTCAGCACCAGGAGCCGGTCGAAGCGGTCCCAGCAGGGCTGAAACCATTCGAGCAACTTCTTGAGCTTGGCAACCGCACGAACGACCAGTGTATTGAAAAAGTGTTCTTGTAAGAGTTCTTCCGCCCGGCCGTGGAGCACCGGCACGTTGAGGCCCACCCGTGCCGCGATTTCCCCTGCTGCGCGTGCTCTCTTGGCAACCGACTCGCAGAGCGACACGTCGAGATCCTCACGGACGATCGCCAGCACGATACCCGGCACGCCGCCCCCGGTCCCCACGTCGAGCACCCGTTCCCCCTTCTCGAGAAACTCGGCAAAGGCCAGGCTGTCGACCACGTCCCGGGCGACGAACTTCTCGTAATCGGTGTGCCGCGTGAGGTTGATCTTCGTGTTGAACTGCCACAGCAGACCGCAATACCGCGAGAGCAGGGCTATCTGCGGCTCGGGCAGTTCGATCCGGTGCCGGGCCAGCGCGGCGGATAGGCTGTCGCGGGGGGGATTCACGGAGGATGGTCTCTTCGGGTACAATAGGGTAGGTGTCTTGAAAAAACGTATTGTGGAAACAACACTATAACATGCCGCTGAACCATGATGAATATGTCGAACAGGCCTACTTTTTCGCCACGCTTCGTGAGCGGATGAAGCAGAGCATGTCGACGCAGGACCTTCTGGCGTCGATCTCGCACGAGGTCCTGGCGACCACGAAGTTGCCGGTGGCGATCGAGTTCATGGCGGACGAGCTGCGGCTGACGGGCGGGTTTGCCACTGCGATGGGCCGCCTGTCGCACTACTTCTCCCCCTTCCAAACCTATCTCGTCGCCGAAGCCGAGAAGCCGGAGGGCCGGTTCGATTTCCAGGTCGCGCTGGATATCCTACAACGCGAGGCGGAATACCGCGCGAAGGGGGCCTCGCTGCAAGGGCTGTTTCTCTTCCAGTTCGAGAGCCTCTGCCGCAATCGGCTGGGGTACGACCGCGGGTTGGAGGCGATGGCCGGCGACGAGACGTTCGACGACGACTGGCGGGAATGGATCCTGATCGTCCGGCGGCAGATCGGGCTGATCGACTTCGCCGACATGATCTATGTCCGAAGCGAGCTTTATCGCAAGAATCGCGGTGAAGTGGAGAAGCCGATCCTCTTCGGCGAGAAGGAAGGCAAGATCGCCCTGGCCAATCGCCGCAAGGACCCGCTCTATCTCTTCTCGGCGCTCGAGCGGCACCTCGGCTATCCCAGCGTCCCGCGTCCCAAGCCGGAAGATGCCAACCGTTACATTATCCCCCAGCTCCAGCGCACGGTCGAGCGTTTGGAAAGACGCGTCAAGCTGCTCGAAGAAGAACTCCGCGGCGGGATCAACATCGCCAAATTCTACGCGAAGGAAGCACGCAAGTCGGAGAATGAAAGTTGAGAGTTGAGAGTCCAGGGTTGAGAGTCCGACGCCGAGCGTCGCTCGCTACGTTCCCATGCGGAGCACGGGAACGAGAGCCGCGCACGCAAGTCGGAGAATGAGAGTTGAGACCCTCCACTTTGAACCCTCGCCTCACTATCGCGGCGTGGGCACCCGGTGGAAGACGGGAATTTCGGAAATCGGTTTTGGATCTGTCTTGCGTTTCGGTCGCCGGGTCGTCCCTGCAAGGAAGTTCTCGATGGTCGCGTTCTGCTGCAACTGCTGGAAGTGCCGGGCCATTGCCAGCCGGAGTTTCTTTTCGTGGATGTCCCGGTAAAGCAGGTCGCGGACGTCTTCAAATTTCACGTCGACAGGCTCGGTGTAACCCTCGCAGAGGAGGATAATATACATGTTCCCCACCTGGATGACTCCGGAGAGTTCCCCCGGCTTCATTGCGAAGGCTTTTTCTTCGAGCTTGGGCCGGCCGCCGTGCATTTTGATGGGCGGCACTTTTCCCCGCAGCGCCTGGCTGCCGGGCTCGCACGAGTATTCCTCGGCGAGATCGCCGAAGTGTTCGACGGTGAGATTCTTTCGGGCCATTTCCCATACCTGAAGGGCGCGGCGCTGGTTCTGCATCACGATTGCCCGGCACCGCACGCGGGGGCCGTAGCTCCCCTCGAAACTCTTCTTCATGTCCTCCGGGGTAATCTCGACGCTCTCGCCGACCAGTTTCTTCAGTGCTACCGAAGGCCAGACTGAATCGTGGCGGTAGACGCTGATCGAAACGCCCTGTTGTTTTGTGACCAGCTCCAACCACGCGTTGACGTCGGGCGATCCGTCCGGCCTGCGAGGAACCGATACGGAGGCCGCCCGTGCGATCTCGGCGTCGATGTCCTTTTCGCTGACGGTGATATTGCGTTTCCGGCAGGCCGATTCGATCAGTTTGCGGTTGATGGTCCCTTCGAGGACTTCGGCGCCGTGGCGTTCGATACACTCCTCGGCCAGTTGTGCGATGGCGATTGGCTTTCCGTTAATCAAGGCCGCCACGTGGGGTAACGCACGGCTCCGAACCGGATCGTTGAACACGTTTTCCACCTTCGCTTCATTCTGCAACTGCTGAAATATCTCTCCGGCGACTTCTCGCGTCTTGCCGTCGCGGATAATCTCTTCCAATTGCGGCGCAACCTGCTCGAACTTCACCTTGGCGGGCGGCAACAGCTTCTCGCGTTTGAGGATGACATACTGCCCGCCGGCTTGAATGACTTCGGAGACTTCCCCGTCGGACATGGTGAAGGCGGCCAGTTCGATTTCCTTGTAGTAGCCGTGCCTGCGGATCGGTTGGATTCGACCGTTGCTGCTGGCGCTGGGGATGTCTTCCGACTGATCCTTGGCGACATTGCCGAACTCGTCCGGGTTGGCCACCACTACCGCATGGAGCTGCTTGGCTTTTTCAAGGCTCTTGCACGCGATCAAGCGGGCGCGGACGCTGGGGCCGTATCTTTTTTCGAATTGCTCTTGCAGCTCCTTGTCGGTGACTTTCAATCGCTCGCCCGCCAGACGGCGCAAGGCCAGGGTGGGCCAAATAATGTCTTTGGCGTATTGCGACGGGTTGATGCCGCGCTCCGACTTGAGCATCTTCAGCCACTGTTCGATCGGCAGCCGGAAGCGCGCGGCCATCCGTTCGATCTCCGCATCAACATCGGCCCCGGTGACGTTGATTCCCTGCCGCGCGCACTCCTCGGCAATGAGTTGCTTGTTGACGAGACTCTCCAAAACGTCTTTGCCGTAATGGCGGAGGCACTCGCGGCCGAACTCCTCGCGCGTGATGGGATAGCCGTTGACTTCGGCAACGATTTCCGGCGGCGCGGGTTTCGCGCGGACGGAACGCGGGGTGGGCCGGTTCGGTACGGTTCGGGTTGTCCGAGCCCGGGTCGCGCGGGGCTGAGACGGCCGGTTCCCAGTGCGGGAGTGAAAGGCCGCCGGCCGCACGGTCGATGTTTGTGGCTCGGCACTGGCCGGCTGTGCCCCCCAATAGTGCCGGATTACAACACACACGGCGAGCATGACAATGCCCCCGAGGATCATCACCAGTCGCTTTTGGGGACGTTTTGCCGGGAATTCGACCTTTTGGGAGTGGTGGCGAGTCATTTCGGTTCCTCCTTAAACCGTTATGCTATAAGAAGTTGCGCACTCGCGCGGGTGCGCGCCTATCCATAGGTTGCGGGGGCGAGCAGTATAAAGAGGCACCACCAGTGGGGCAAGGCCGGTTTTCGGACCGGCGAGCCGCCCTCTTGGAAACAGCGTCTTGCCCGCAGGAATCTGCCACCGTATTATTTCACAGCGTCGATCAGTCAATCGTTGCGCAACGATGAGAAGACAAACGTCATGTATAGCGGGATAGCCCGGTTACAGTGCTTTGGCCGGGCCGGGCTCAGCAATCGCAGGATGGGGACAAAGACCATGAAAGAAGTACCAACCGCCAACATGGTTCTCTTGTGGGCGGCGGCGACCGCCTGGGGTGTTCTGAGCGGCTGCAACCGGCCCGAACCCGAGAAGCCCTCGCTGCCGGAAGTGACGGTCGCCAAGCCATATCAGGCGGACGTGGTTTCGCACGCCGACTTCACCGGCAAGACCCGGGAAACGGAGTCTCTGGACGTTCGAGCGCGGGTTCAGGGGTTCTTGAAGAGCATCAATTTCGCCGACGGTTCCGATGTGAAGGAGGGCCAGTTGCTCTTTGTCATTGAGCCGGAGCCCTTCGAAGCCAAGGTCACCGAAGCCCAGGCACGTCTGGAATCTGCCAAGGCTCAACTGGTGCTGGCCCAATCGAATCTCGAGCGAGCTGCCAAACTTGTTGCGAGCAAGGCGATTTCCATGGAGGAATTCAATACCAGAACCGCCCAGCGCGACAGCGCGAAGGCGGCAGTCCTTGCGGCCGAGGCAGCACTGGAGAACGCCAAGATCGATCTGAGCTATACGCAAATCCACACCCCGTTTCCCGGACGGGTCAGCCGTCACCTGGTCGACGTCGGCAACCTGGTCGGTGCCGGGGAAAACACCCTGCTGACCACCGTTCGCAAAATCGAACCGATCCACGCATATTTCGATATCGGCGAGATCGACTTGCTGGAGTATATGAAATGGAGGAAGCAGCGCGGGGATGATAATGAAGCGGGGCCGAAGGAGAAAGTGGTCTATCTGGGACTTGCCGACGATGAAGGATTTCCCTACACGGGCGAGATTGACTTTATCGACAACACGGTCGACGCGTCGACGGGAACAATGTCCGTACGCGCCGTCTTTCCGAATGAAGACGGCATGATACCGCCGGGGGCCTTTGCACGCATCCGGGTTCCCGGGCCGCCGATCGAGAATGCTCTGCTGGTTGACGATCGCGCGATCGGAACCGACCTCGGCGGGAAGTTCGTGTTGGTGATCGGCGACGACGACAAAGTCGAACGCAGGTACATCAAAGCCGGCCAGCTCGTCGGCGGAATGCGGGTCGTCGAAAAGGGGCTCGGTCCGAACGACCGTTATGTCAGCAAGGGCATCCAGCAAGCCCGGCCCGGGATGCCGGTGAAATGGACGCTCAGCAGCGACGTCCCTTCACTGCCGGTGAACGAAGTCATCCAAGTTCCCAAGCACGAGAAGGACTCCCGGTTGCCGCAGCCCCCGATCCCCGGAGAGCCGGCCGTTGACGAGCCGAGCATCGACGAGCCGGTTATCAACGACCCAGCCGTTGATATGCCCGTACCCGGAGTTGCCCGTCCGTTGGTACCCGAAGCCGCCGGTCCGCCCCGGATCGAAGTCGGGCCGCCCAAGCCGACATTGCCCCCACCGTAGCCGCGAAAGAACCCTCCAAGCATGTTTTCACGCTTTTTCATCAACCGGCCCGTCTTTGCCACGGTCATATCGATTGTGATCGTCTTGTCCGGGGGTATCACGCTGTTCGTTCTGCCGGTCGAGCAGTATCCGGACATCACGCCGCCGACGGTCGAGATCTCGACCAGCTACCCCGGCGCCGATGCCAAGGTCGTTGCCGATACGGTGGCCACGCCGATCGAACAAGAGGTCAACGGCGTGGAGAACATGATCTACATGTCGTCGAGCAGCACCAGCGACGGCAAAATGACGCTGACGGTCACCTTCGAGGTGGGTACCGATCTGGACATGGCTCAGGTGCTGGTCCAGAACCGCGTCGCGATTGCCGAACCGAAACTGCCGGAAGAAGTCAAACGCCAGGGAATCACGACAAAAAAGAAGTCGACGAGCATGACGCTGGCGCTGTGCGTCTTCTCGCCGGACGGGAAGTACGACGAGCTTTTTCTGAGCAACTATGCCACAAAATATATCAAGGACGAACTCAGCCGCGTGCCCGGCGTTGGCGACGTGAGCGTCTTCGGGACGTCCGAGTACGGGATGCGCATCTGGCTCGATCCGAACAAGCTGGCGGCCCGCGGCCTGACCACCAGCGACATTCTCGGCGCAATCCGCGAGCAGAACGTCCAGGTTGCGGCGGGACAGATCGGTCAACCGCCAACGCCCCCCGGCCAGAACTTCCAATACACGATAACAACGACCGGCCGTTTGGCCAACGAGGAGCAGTTTGAAGACATTATCGTCAAGACGGGCGCCGACGGGCAAATCGTCCGGCTGAAGGACGTTGCGAGAATCGAACTCGGCGCCGAGAGCTATAACTGGTTCTCCCAACTCAACGGCAAGCCTTGCGCCACGATCATGGTCTACCAGCTCCCCGGCGCCAATGCGCTGAACGTGGCGGACGGCGTCCGCAAGGCCGTCTACGGCAAGGACGGGAAAGGAGGATTGGCCGAGGATTTCCCGGAGGGACTTGATTGCGACGTCGTTTACGACTTCACGGATTTCGTCAAGGCATCGATCCGCGAGGTCGTCGAAACGCTTTTCATCGCGGTCGTGCTGGTGGTCTTGTCGGTCTACATCTTCCTCCAGGATCTCCGCACGACGCTCATCCCCGCCTTGACGATCCCGGTTTCTCTCATCGGTACGTTGGGCGTCATGATGGCGTTGGGATTCTCGATCAACACCTTGTCGCTGTTCGGACTGGTCCTGGTCATCGGAATTGTCGTGGACGACGCAATCGTGGTGGTCGAAAACACCGTTCGCCTCATGGAAAACGAGGGGCTCCCTTCCAAAGAAGCGACGGCCAAGGCGATGGAGGAAGTGACCGGCCCGGTGATCGCCACGACGCTCGTGTTGCTGGCCGTTTTCCTGCCGACGGCGTTCTTTCCCGGCATTACGGGCCAACTCTACCGGCAATTTGCCCTGACGATCTCGGCGGCAACGTGCCTCTCGTCCCTCAACGCACTGACGCTCAGCCCGGCGATGTGTGGCCTGCTGCTGCAGCCGTCCATGGTCAAGCTGGAACGCGTCATGATGTTCCTGTTGAAGCTTTGCGGCCCGGCGCTGATCGGCCTTTGGCTCGATACAAAAGGGACGTCGCCGCTTGGATTTCTCGGCATCGAGCATACGTTCCTGCTGGCCGGCATCGTCCTCGGCGTGCTGTTGACGATAGTGCATTTTCTCAGGAAGCCGACGCCGGCACACGGGTGGTTCTTCCGCGGCTTCAACTGGGGATTCGAGCATTCCACCAACGGGTATATGGTGATTGTCAACGTCCTGGTACGGCGACTCGGGATCATCATGCTTCTGTTCGTCGGCTTGCTCGTGGCAACCGGCTTCGGGTTCACGAAGATGCCGACCGGCTTCATTCCCAATGAAGACCAGGGCTACTTCATAGTCAATATTCAACTACCCGACGCCGCGTCGCGCGAGCGCACCGAAGCCGTCGTCAAGCGAGTCGAGGAGACCAGCATGAAGATGCCGGGCGCCAAGGACTCGATCAGCTTCTCCGGCTACTCGCTGCTGGACGCCAACGTGTCGTCGAACATGGGCAGCCTTCTTGTTACCTTGAAACCGTGGGACGAGCGCACGTCGCGGGAAGAGCACGTCGGCCACATCGTGGCGGCCTTGAACCGGGAGTTCCAGGATGTCCAAGAAGCGATCGTATTTGCGTTTCCGCCGCCGCCGATCCAGGGAATCGGCATGGCCGGCGGGTTCGAGTTGAAACTGCAGGACCGCGTGGGCGGCCAGGACGCCACGAAGATCACCGAGGCGTGGGAGAAAGTCGCCGAAACCCCGGCAAGCGACGACAAGGAAGAACCCAGTCGGCAGAGTGTCGGCCCGGGAGGGCTCCAGGAGATTGCCAACGACGTCGTGCAAGAAGCCAATGCCGACCCGTTGCTGACCGACGTGACCACGCGGATCCGCGCCTCCGTCCCCCAGCTTTTCGTCAAGATCGACCGCACGAAAGTCAAAAAGCACGGTGTCCCGCAGGACGAGGTCTTCCATGCGCTGCAGGCAAACCTCGGTTCGGTCTACGTCAACGACTTCAATAAGTTCGGCCGGATCTACAAGGTGATGGTGCAGGCCGACCAACCGTTCCGCAATCAAGTCGAGGACATTGCCCTGTTGAAAGTGCGCAACGACAAGGGCAAGATGATCCCGCTCACCTCCGTGGTCACCGTTCTGGATAGCGTCGGACCGCAGAAGATCGACCACTACCAACTCTACGCGGCCGCAACGGTCAACGGCATGCCCGCCACCGGCGTCAGCTCCGGCCAGGCCGTCAAGGAGATGGAGAGAATTTGCGAAGACAAACTTCCGCAGTCGATGGGGTACGACTGGACCGGAATGACCTATCAGGAAATCAAGGCCGGGAACCTTGCCCCGATCATCTTCTCGCTGGCTTTGATCTTCGCCTATCTCTTCCTCGCCGCGCAATATGAGAGCTATTCGATTCCCCTGGCGGTGATTCTCTCGGTCCCGCTGGCAATGCTCGGGGCGCTAGTCGGCGTGTGGTTCCGGGGCATGGATGTCAACGTCTATACGCAAATCGGGCTCGTCCTGCTCATTGCGTTGTCGAGCAAGAATGCCATCCTGATTGTCGAGTTCGCCAAACAGCAAAGCGAACAGGGGAAATCGCCGGTCGACGCAGCGGTCGAGGCGTCGCGGTTGCGGTTTCGACCCATCCTGATGACCGCGTTTTCGTTCATCCTGGGCATCATCCCGCTGGTGATCGCCTCCGGCGCCGGGGCCGAAAGCCGCAAGGCCCTGGGAACCGCCGTGTTCGGCGGCATGCTCGCCGCAACCTTCTTCGGGGTTTTCCTGGTGCCCGTGCTCTACGTCGTCGTGCGGCGAACGAGCGACTGGCTGCCGGGAAATCGAGTGCAAGGGACCGTCGGGAACTCCAAGCAATCGCTAAATGGTGGTCAGAGGTCGGGCGGCAGTGACGCATCCCCGGACATGTCCGCCCCGAGCACGTCATAGCCCTCGATCGAAAAAGGGGATTCGCGCCAGCCGTATCCCGGATCGAAGTAGGGTTCGGTGATTGCCTGCTTGATCGGCATCTCGCCGGTCTCGGCCGGATCATAAATAACGCGGATGTCGGCCTTGCCGGGACCGGGCCATGCCTCGAGCCGAAAATAGCCGGGGATCTCGTACATGTCGTCGCGCTCGAGGAAAAAGAACAAGAGGTTCGCACGGCCGCGACAGGCGAGGTTGTCGAGCTTCAACCGGACGCTTGCCACACGATCCGGCGGTTCGCCGTGGATTTTGACGAACGACGGAAACGGACAGAGACAGGATGCCCCGACGACGCCGGCCACGCACAACAGCAACAAGGCCACCAGCGCCGCCTGCGGCCAGCGCCCGCCGACCGGCTTTGCCGGACCCCAAGTCAGGGGACTGGGTTTCCCGACGGGACACGCCTCCAGGCAGTTCAGGCACGCAAGACATCTCGCGGCCTTGACCTCTTCAAGCCGATCGACCGGAATCGCCGTCGGGCAGGCCCTCGAACACTTTCCACAGTCGATACACGTATCCGCATCCCGCCGCACGCAGGTCAGTCCGAATCGGGATATCGGATTGAGCACGGCCGCGAGCGGGCAAAACCACCGGCAGAAAGGCATCATCACAAGCAGAGATGCGACGACGATGACCCCCAGCACCACGTAGGCCCAGACGGTGATATCCGTTCCGTGGCGGCTGATCAGGGCATAGCACGGATCGAAGCCGCGGAAGATCAACTCGCCGGCGCGCCACGTTAGGACAAGGATAACGCCGAGGACCGCATACTTCAGCAGCGCCAAACCGCGGTCGACTTTCGGTCCGGCGCGAAGGGGTTTCACGCCAAGCCTTGCGGCGGCGGCGCCGAGCCACTCGGAAATGGTCCCGATCGGACAGACATATCCGCAGAACGCCCTGCGCAGGAGAAAGGTCATCAGCACGACGCCGCCGAGGATATAGAAATTCGAGACGCCGAGCGAACAGAGCATGGTGCCGCGGGTGGCGTACTCGTAGATTGCCTCAACGCCGCCGAACGGGCACCAGCGTTCGCAATTCGCCCCGAAGACAAAGACGCCTAACAGCGTGAGCGCCAAGAAGCCGCCCTGGACGATCCTCCTGGTCCTTTTCATGATTTCCACGTGCAGAGGTTCTTACTTGCGTCCGCTGCTGCATTTTCCCCGCATCGGGCAACCGGCACACTTGCTGCCGCCGCTGCACTTCGATTCGGCCACCTTCGATTTCGTTTGCAGGACCCTGGCGAATTCGGCGGTCGAGGCCAGATCGGCGAAGTCGGGGCACAGCTTCGCGTGGGCCTTGAACCCGTCGAGGAGACTCGGCGGGATTGCCTCGAAACACCGAGCCAACGAGCGAAGCGCCTTGTCCGTATCGCCGGTCGCGGCATAGAGCCGGGCAGCCGAGTAGGCCATGCCGGGGCCGGCGTTCTCGTGCAACGAGACACGGCGGGCAATCACCTTGGCACGATCGACTTTGCCGTCGCGAGCCAAGGCAACACCCAGCAGCGCATTCGTTGCACCGGTCGCCTTGTCCGGATCGATCTGCGAGAGGACTTCTGCCGCCTCGGCGTTTCGGTCCATCGCCAGCAGCGTTTCAGCCAGTCTCACGGCGGACGGCGCGTCCTGCCATTTCGCATAGACCTTTTTGTCGATAGCCAGCGCTTCGGGATAGATCTTTTCCCGCACGTAGAACGAACGCAACGCATCAGCCGTGTAGTGCCAGCGCCGCGGATCCGTTTCCGTCTTCAGGCGTTTCCGCAGTTGTACGATCTGGCGGACCATGGCGTACTGCGAAACGTATTGCCGGTTCGATGAGTCGGCTCTCGCCGCATCGGCAAAGGCGGCCATTGCGCCCTTGAAATCACCCTTGGCCAACAACGCTTTGCCGTCGGCAAACACCTTGGCGCCCGGTTCGCCGCGGACCGTCGCCGCAAAGGCAACAACGGCAACAACAAAAACGCCCATCCAGATTCCGTTACTCTTCATGGCTCTCTCCTTAAATGTGGAAATCAATTTCTTCATGCTCGTGGGGGATCGGACCGGTTTACCCCCTCCTCGGCGGCCCCGCCATCCAACCCGGAGCGCTGTGCAAGAAGTGCATACCGCAAGCGCGGCAACTGGAACATTGTTGCACAACCGGTTTCGTTTCTGTTCCGACGTATACTTTCGGCAATCTGCTCGTATGTACCGTGCAGGAACGGCCGGCTGCTCTTCGCGCACCAGCGTCACAGGAGAGCATTTAGCAACTACCGTGCCAAGGAGCCGGTGTAGCTACGGCCGAACACCAAAGTTATTTGAGGCCGTCCGGGAATTCGCCCCTGTAGGGAACGCCCTCTGTGGCGTTCCGCAGATGGATCGTTGCCCAAACGGAACGGCACAGAGGCCGTTCCCTACAGTGATTTCTGTCTGCAATT
>Ga0180432_10001549_pt1 | contig 36190 bp, 53 predicted proteins | sample SS_ome_10_FD_132414 | JGI IMG/M metagenome (GOLD analysis project Ga0180432, IMG submission 132414) | Hypersaline lake sediment archaeal communities from the Salton Sea, California, USA - SS_1_MS_2 metaG | ecosystem: Environmental > Aquatic > Non-marine Saline and Alkaline > Hypersaline >... | reverse complement strand
TGCAATAAAAGAGAACCTCATACCTAAAGAGATTACCAAAGAACAGGCAAACCAAATTTATGCTAATGCGGCAGATGTTTTAAACGTGGCTTTATTTGGAATGACTGCTAAAGAATGGAGAGAAAAAAATAATAAAAAAGGAAATATCAGAGATTATGCAAACGTGTCTCAATTAGTCTGCTTGTCTAATCTTGAAAATCTGAATGCTTTGTTCATTAAAGAAGGAATGAATCAGCATAACAGATTAATCAAGCTTAATGAAATCGCGATATCACAGATGAAAATTTTGATAAAAAACAGGTCAATAAAAAGTCTTGAAACGCCTGAAAAAATTAAGAAGCTCAATCATAAGAAATAAGTTAAGTACTGCATCTTCCTAAAAAACCCCAATATCAACAAATCAGGCTTATGTCTGCCTGGATTACTCTTCCTAACATAAAAGAACTACTTCCTCAAAAAAGCATCTGCCTTCTTAAGTAACTCTTTTGCACTATCAAATGTTATTTTATTAAGGGCTTCTTCATAATCCAGCCATACAGAATCCACAACATCATCTGTTATGTGTTTTATCTCTGATGAACTCGCTTTACACAAGAAAAACACTACAGTCTTGTCTTCTTTATTTATTTCATCAATATAATTTATACTTTCCTTAAAGCCTGGAATAATCTCAACTTTCAAGCCAGTTTCTTCATATATTTCCCTAAGAGCTGTTTCTTCCTCAGATTCTCCCTGTTCAGTGTGTCCTTTTGGGAAATCCCAGTGTCCTCCGTCTCCATGCTTTACTAGAAGATACTTTCCTTCCCTAATTATTATACTTCCGCAACATTTTGATTTTATCATAATAAGCAATATATGTGGAAGATTTATAAATATTTGCTCAAATCTTGTCTGCCTGGATTACAGTAACATCAAACAGCACATTCAACAATAGAATCAGAAACATTCTTTATTGGTGCTGTTATCTGATGTATAAAATTCTGTTTTTTGCTTAGTAATGACATAAGTCTATTCCGTTGCATGCCGACGAATTTCAGTGTGATTGTCACTATTTTCTTTTCCACATCTGCCTTAAACTCACCATGAACAATGTTTTTCAGTACGTATTTGTCAACACCAAAGACTTTTGAGGCGTCAAAGACCCTTATTCCTGTAATTAGATTTTTATCATCAATGTCTATTGCAAAGTTTTGTATCTCTATTGATTTCTTGTAGTTCCGGTCTTTCATTTTAAACGTAAGTATATCATGCTTGTAGTCATAGATAAATTCTCCTTTTCCAGTGATTTTTTTCTTTTTCATCTTGGTATTTCCAGGGTGTTCATGAACGAGACAATCACAGCCTTATTTTTCTCGATTTCAAGGATTAACTTGAGATACCCTTCTTTTTTCCTGTAATACAGCGCATATCTGCTGTTTTCCTGCAAAAATATTCTTCTTGGGCTTTCTCTCTGTATTGTGTTTATTAGTTCAGTTTCTTTAAATAGTTTTCGCTGCCCTGTTCCGAGGTGGTCAAAAGCATGTGTTGAGATTGTTATGCTTTTATTTCTCAGCAGCTCTTTTAGTTCCAGCTCATCAAGTTCTCTGACAGGTCTTATTGTGTAGATGCCCATGCAGTATTTTTGTTTTTTATTCTTTATATGTTTTTATTAAGAATTCCCGCAAATATTTCGATCAGATCTGCCTGGATTACTCTCCCGAATATTAATAAAATAAGAAAACTTTAAAAACTATTTCCAATTCGGATATTACAATGGGACTCAAAGACATCTTGGCTGGATTAATAATTACTTATGCTACTCTGACCCCTATTTCTGTTCTTGCTCAAGAGACTCAAATTGTCAGCCAGGTAAAGAAAGAACTGACACCTCATGCTATAACTTACTTAAGATTAGATGAGTATGAATCTGCGGATTTGACTGGTTCAACAAGGTTCGTGAATCTTACTATGTCTGAAGAAGATGGAATCGTAAAGCTTTGCGGTTCTTTGTTAAGGGAGGAAAACCAGGAATCTTCAAATCCTTTAGATTTTGTAATCAGGAAAAAAGGAGATAATGTCGACATCTGGACTCGTGATTCTGTGCTGGGCGTGTTCAGTAGAGGGGATCAGGATGATTTTAATCTTTTAATAACAGATAGGATTAATCAAGAATCCTTAAGCAATTTAAGGAAACAACAATCTATAGAAGATATTTTACTAAGTATCAACCCAGAGCAGTTCCTGAGCCAGACAGATGCTGTTGTCAAGGCAGAGGGTTATACTGCGTGTGGTATACTTGCTTTGTATGAAGGCCGCCACTGGGCAGGTAATTATAAAAAATCACCTGAAGAGAATTTCAGGCTTCACACTCATAACTTAAATCCAAGATTGACTCAAGCAGTCTGCTTAGGAAGAGATTCAAGCGAGTTAGACCTTGAAATCCAGAGGTTTTTCAATAATTATAATTTCAGGGCCAATTTTTACACTCTTGAACAAGACCACATCTTATACCTGCATCATTTTCTTGGAGATATCCACGATGCTTACTTCATAAGAATGCCTAATAAAAAAACAGAATTCAGAGGCTGGATTCCGCAGCAATCAGAAAGGCCAAAAAGCTGGGGCAGATATATTCATATAAAGATAATTTACGACAAAGACGGCAATATAGAATCAAACACCTTGACAACAAAAGAAGATGACAAGAAAATAGTCCTTGACAAGCCATTAAGTGAGTCAGCTGCAAGAAGTCTTTACAGGATAGGCGCCCCAATTCTGGATAGATGCATTAAAGCTTTAGAGTAAGCCTGCCTGGATTACAATCAACAGCATCAAAGAACTAATCAACTGATATCTCTATTTTTTTATTGATAATGTCTGGGTGTATTACAAGTTTCTTTCTTTTCAAGTCAAATGCGTCAGTAATTTCCTTTGGGAATGTCATTCCGATGCTGTGTCCTATCTGTATTGGTTTCTTCACATACTCTTTTTTGAGCCGTTCAGCTTCTAGTTTAGAGATGGCCTTCATAGTCAGTTCTTCTGTAAATATCTTTTCCTTGCATTTAGGGCACTGCCTGGCTTCAAGCTTCATTCCTTTGTAATTGATAAACACCTTCTTCATCCCAACATTGCAATTGACGCATTTCATTCTTTTCCTTCCTCAATTATGACTGTTTTTATCAATATTTTATCATCTCTCTCCAGGCATACCACAAAAAAGGACAGATTATCGCTAAAATACGAGCAATATGTTTTGTGCTTTTTTGAAAGATGCTTTCTTGCAGCAAATCTCCCTGAACGAACTGTATTAAACGCCCTTTCTTTTGTCTCAATATAATCCAGCCCGTATCTCTGCCCTCTTTCAATCATCCTGAAAAAGGCATGCATTTCAATATTGATTATTTTCAATTTAAGACACCCAACTATATAAAACTTTTGGTTAAACTATTAATTAAACTATATTAAAGAAAGCATTCTTTATATGCCTTTACAAAGAATTCCCGGAAATCTTCTGCCTGGATTACAGTTAATAATATTAAAAAAAATAGCTTTATGAAGCTTTTTTCTTCTCTTCAGCCATGCCCACAAGCCTGTAAAATCCGATGTCATAGTGCCAGGTGTTTCCTGCGGATAGTTTTGGATTTCTGGAAAGCCCGTAGAGAAAGTTTTGCAGTTCTTCTGCAGACTCAAACATTTGGCTTAGGCTTTTTTGAATTTTGTCTCGTTTTCCAGTGTCAACAATGTCGACTGCAGCATGGCTTTGCTCAAAAGTGAATTCTCTGTTCCATTCTACAGTTATGAATTCGCTTGTTTTATCAACTTCAAATCTTAGTTTTGATGCAAGGTTGAAGTACTCGCCTGTATAGCAAAAGACGTGCTCTTCGTGATAGTTTTCTTTTGCGCTTTGATTATCCAGGTGCGCGACTCTTTCCATCATGCCTATTGGCTTTATCTTTGCATCAATTGCATTTACAAGCACATCTAGAGCCTTTCTTTTTGCAGTAAGAACATTTTCCATCTTATCCCTCCCAACCGAAGTTTTGGTGTATTATGCTTGGCAACTATTTAAATTTTTTTATCTGCAGGGATTACAATCACCAGCTTTAAAAACCTACTTCTTCTAATTGAAAATATGGCGCCGATTAATCTTGGAAAACTAGTGAAAAAAGCACTGAAGCGAAAGTGGTACATAGCAGGGTATAAGCCAGGAAATCGTTTCAGCGCTAGTTTGGATGACAATGATGATGTGCATCTTGAATTCATATTTAATCATGCAGACAATTATATTCTGAGAGCAAGAGCGCATCAAGAAATTGGTTTCTGGCATTATGATGAGCGTTCTAAAAGAGGAAGAAAAGAGCTAAAACCATTAGCAGAACACCTGCTTGAAAGATTTGGCGGCGGTTATATGAACACTCCGTTTTACACGATTCCAGAGTTTATAATGCCGATGTTTGACAAAAAAGTAACAGCAGACGATATCAATGCTAGATTGTCTGAAGAGGCATAATCTTTTTAAATAATCTTTATTTAGTGATACTCATGAGATTTGAAAGACTAGAGCATCTAAGAAAAGAAGGAGAACACACTCCTGATTTCCGCGCGAGATTAACTTATGCTTCTGAGCAGCTTCCGCCAGTAAGGGCTTATTTTCATAGGGCTGGTTTTGGCGAGGCATATACTGATGGTGCTCATTCTGTGGAGAAAGTTGCAAAAGAGCATTTGATAAAGACTTTGTCTGGAAATCCTCATCTTTTCAAGCGCGTTGATTTCATGATTGCTGCTTTATGGGGCAGTGAAGGCCATAAGATGATTGACTTGGCAAGATGGGTTGGTATAGAACCAGGAAAATGGCCAGGCAATCCAGAGCTTTTAGACATTATCGTATTCAAGGATGGAGTTTATATGCCGCAGATTCTAGAAAGGACCTGTGAAGACAGTATCATCGTATTCGGCAAAGAAGCTGAATACAGAAGAACAACAAAGGACCGGACAGATTTCATGGAGCACCCTCCGGATATTGAAGGGCTTGTTGATTATTAGTTCTCCTTGCCTTTATCATATATTTTCTGGCACGCATCACAAAAATTCTTTTTTGCTTCTGATTTGCCAACTAGGAATCTCTTCTTGCACATCCTGCAGTACTTCACCACGTTGTATTCTACCATTTTAAAACACAGAAATTCTCTGATATTTGTTAATAATGGTTCTTGCTTTATAAGTGTTTAGTAAATTTTCAGTATGTTGCCTTAGGCATTCCTTCTCTATAAGCAAACACTTGTTTTACTTGTTCAAGAACTATAATCGGATTCACCTGCAAAGGATCTCTGAAATACTCTCCTTTTACATAAGCTCTGGCTTCTTCTTCAGTAAACACTATGAATTCTTCAGGCATCTCAACCATTTCTTTTGTAATCTGTTTTGTTCTTTTGTTCAGGTCATCATAAACAACTGTGTCAAACTTATATTGTATTCTCTCTACTGTGGCTCCCTCAAATGTTCTTTCAACCACTACAGGAACTCTGTACTTGTTATCAAACCTTAGAATCACTCCTTCACCGTTTTCTTTCTCAAATATTAATGATAAATTTGAACTATAATATCTGTCTTCAACATGCAGTACTTGTTCAGCTGTATCTTTCTTAGCAGGAACTCCGTTTGAAAACATCTCCATCCAATCTACAGGACTATAAGGATATGCTTCCATTGGTATCTTCATATAAGCCATGTGTGTTTCATCTATACTTCCTGTTCCATTACCGCGAACTTTAGATAACCCATAATCAGATATTTCCCCAAATAATACATAGACTTCTTTTGTTTCAGGATTCCATTTGGCAAGGTCCCATTTCCTGCTGACCTCTCTCCACATGCTTGCTCTCCAGTCATTAAACACTTTTGCTTCTATTTTGTTATTCACTGTATAATACCAGTATCCTTCTGGTAAAGCATCTAAAAATGCAGGAATAGGATTTTCCAGAGGCAGGTTCTTCTCAATCTTGATTACCTGTTTTACTTCAGGCTCTTTTTCTGCCTCTTTTACAACTTCTTTTACAACAACTTCTTTTACAGGCTCTTCTTCTGAAGGAGCCTCTTCAACCACAATACATGAAGTAAGCAGAATCAGCATCATTGCTAAAACCAGTATTTTTTTCATCAAAAAGTATTAATTGTTGGGAGTTTATAAAACTGTTGAATTTTTTTTGCTGGGAAAATATTATATACTTGTGATTTAACTTGTTTTATAATGGCGCTTAGAAAGGCTGTTAAAAAGCTTCACAGGTTAAGAAAGAAAAAGGAAAAGCTTCCAAAGTGGAAGGCTAAGTGGAATCATTTTAATGAGAAATATCTTGGGTGGCTTGAGAATTTTGTTGAACTGTTAATTCCCTGGCTTGTGCTGGTTCTCCTGCTGGTCTTGATAGGGGAATATATACATTATATTAATGTGTTCCACTGGCACTGGGTTGACAGCATCTCAGAATTCTTTCATCATCATGCAGGGGCTGTGCACACCTTTGACCAGTTTGTTGTTGCTTTTTTCTGCATTGACTTGTATTTTAATTTTTTCAAGAAAGCCACTTTTGAGAGCTTTGTAAAGACCTCTATACTTGACATTATTGCAGTTGCTCCTTTGGGTGCATTGTTTCGTGTTTCAGAGGCTGGTGAGGCGCAATTGTTGGTTCATGTTGGTGGTGATACTCCAAAGGTTGCGCGTGCCGCAAATATTGGGGCGCTTGCCAAGGCTGAAAGTGCCACAAAGACAACAAGGATTTTGTCAAGGATGCCGAGGTTTGCGAGACTTGTCTCGAGAATTCCAAGACTTTTCAGGCTTAACAGGCTGTCTGATTTCTGGGCTAAAAAGCGTTAGCTTTTTAAATGAACCCCTTTTTTTTCGTGCATAAAGGTGAGTTGAAGATGACTGAAAGAATGATTACAGCAGATTGCATTGATGCAGTTGCAGTGGTTGAGGCTCCTGTTTTGCCAGAGGCTGCTGAAAAGGCTGCTGAAAAGACAATAAAGTTCTGTGTTTCAGACGGCAGAGAATGGCATCCTGTTGAGGTTCCAGCAGGTGCAGGAGTAGAATACCTGAAAAAGGCCACAGGCGCGATGTATATTCAGGAATTGCAGTTTGACAAGGCAGGAAATGTTTACGAAGAAGCAGAGACTCTGAAAGAGCATCATGTTTATGAGATTTTTCCTGTTTCTAGGGTAGACAGCTTTGTTGCAGAGCATGGCTTGCATAAATAAGTCACTAGCTTTTTATACTTTCTTTCTTTATTTTTCTTTATGGCTGGTAATATTGCAGATGTGGTAGCTAATGACCCGCATATAGCAAAGATAATTTCTTCTGAGTATTCTTCTGTTCCAGAGGTTGATGAATCCTTGTTCAGTAAAGATATGGGCTGGCATTTGAGTGAATTCAAGAGATTCCTGTGTTTACCATATATTATTGATGATTTTGCGGATCATGAGCATGAAAGAAAACCCTGGATACAGGAACTGCTTGCCCTGCATGGCAGAAAGTTCTGGGATTATGCTGTTCTTGGAAATGCCTTGAAGCAGGGTAATTTTGTGCATCTTAATGGCGGTTTTACTCCTATTATTGATATGGTTGTTGATGCATACTGCGGTCCTGACAAAGAGGCCCTAGAACTCCTTGCAGAAGGTTTTAAGCAGGAACACATGGCTCCTGCAGAATATGCTTATCTTCCTAATTCTATCAAGGCAATGCATGTTAAGAAATTAAAGGCATATGCTCATGCTATTCTGAAGTTTTGCGAGAAACAGCCTGTCCTGCAGAATGTTGCTTAGTTTTTGCCATATTCTTAAGTTTTTCATCTAATTGTGCTTGTCTTGCTTTTTTTACTTGTGCAAGTGCGTAGTCTATCTGTTCATTTTTTATGAATTCAACTAATGCATAGTCTTTTTGAAATATCATGTAATATCTGTTTAGCATGCTCCTGAAGCTTTCATAGAATTCCTTGTCTCTTTCTGCTTCTGAATATGCAAATCTTTCTAGTTCTGCGCTGTATGCTGTGCAGGTCTCTAGGCAGGCCTCTGCATCCTCTATTGTGTCAGGTTCCCGCCATGCTTCGCGCATCACTGCAGGCATCATTATTATTCCTGATATGTCTTCCATTTTTTTTCTAGAAAAAGCATTGCCTTTTAAAATTGCTGGTTTACGGCAATCTCTCCAATTGTTTAAGTAAATAATCTTCTTCAGGCCCTGTCTCTATCTTTTCAGGTCCTTTTACCTCTACAGGTGTTTCCTCTTCCTGTTCAAATGCTCCTATTCCTTCTGTTTCTTTCTTGACTTTTAATTCTATTGTGCTCATTTCCTCTTCGTCAAGCTGTCTTGGCTTCCATGTCAAATTCAAGCCGTCATTTTCCCTGCGCGGGATTATGTGAAGTATTGCGTGATTGTGTTTTTGGCCTGCTGCAACCCCGTTCTGCATTATTATGTTTGTTCCTTCTGCACCGATGGTTTCAAATGCAGCCATTGATATCTTGTTTGCTTTTGTAAATAATTCCCCAACTACAAAGTCTGGTATTTGTTCTAGTATGGGATAATGTTCTTTGGATGTAATGATGACATGTCCTGTTGATGCTGGTTTCTGGGCTAGGAATGCGAATACCTTGTCGTCTTCATACACTTTTCCTTTTTTTGATTTGATTATTTCACAAATCTCGCATTTTTTCCCCATTTTATTGTCCCATCATCATGCCTGCTATCTGGTCAAGCTTCTGTCTTTCTTCATCAACTTCCTCTTCTTCTGGTTCTTCTTCCTTTTTTTTCTTGGTTTTCTTTTTTTTGGCTTTCTTTTGCTTTTTTGCTTTTTTCTTTCCTTTTGCAGCTTCTTCAAGCGTGACTTTCTCTTTTGGTTCTTCTTCCTCAACTTCCTCTTCTTCAGGTATTTCTTCTGCTTCCACTACTTTTGGCTCTTCTTCTACTTCCTCTTCTTCAGCTTCTTTTTCAACTTCTGCTTCTGTTTCTTCCTCTTTTTCAGTCACTTCATCTTCTGCTTCCTCTACTTCTTCTTCCTTTTCAGGCTCTTCCTCTGGCGCCTCTTCTTCAACTTCCTGTCCAAATGCTTTTGCTATTCCTGGTTTTAGTGCTTTCAGGATTTTCTTGTAATCAGAGTCACTTATTTGGTGTTCAGGAATCTCTATTCCTATGCCGTCGTTTTCCATTCGTGGTATTATGTGAAGCATGAAGTGCTGTGCTCTCTGTCCTGCTGCAACCCCGTTTGCTGCAAATATTGTTGTCCCTTGAGCCTTTAAAGTACGTAGTAAAGCATGAGAAATTCCTTTTGCTACCATTCCTATGTGTGCAACTACATCATCTGGTATCTGGGGCATGACTACATAATGTTCTTTAGTTATCAGCAAGACATGCCCTGGATTTGCTGGATTTATGTCAAGAACACCGACTACTTTGTCATCTTCATATATTTTCCTTGAAGCTACTGCACCAGATGCTATCTGGCAGAATATGCATTGCTGTTTTGCCATTGCAGCCATCTGCTCTGGTGTCATGTTCTCTGGATTCATTATTTTCTCCTATTTGCTGGGACTATAAAAATTTTGCCCTCTGTTTAGTAAGCAGTTTGTAGTGCCGCAAACACTAACCAAATACTACGAACCACAAACCAGTATAAAAATGAAAAAGCTTATAAATAAGTATTTATATAGTATTAAAAAAAAGGTGATAAATGATGTTTCGCAGTAAAAAAGCTGTCTCACCACTTATAGCTACAATTCTGCTAATTGTTTTCTCTATAGCGCTTGGCGCTGTTGTGATGAGCTGGGGAGAGGCTTATATTGAGGAGAAGGCAGAGTTTGTTAAAGGCACTCAAGAGACTGTTGCTGGCTGTGATGCTGCATTTATCAAGGTTATTCAGATTAGCGGTGTTCCGCAGATTTGTGTGAGAAATGATGTTCTTGAGGTTTTTGTTGAGAACGGCCCTTCTACTGAGATTTATGACCTTCATGCGCGGATTGTTGGAACAGATGGTATTGCAGTGCGTGATTCTGTATTGTCAGAGCCGTTGATGCCTGCAGATGCTGAGAAAGTGATGTTCCGGTTTGAGCCTGTGGGCCAGATAAGGCAGGTCAAGATTACGCCGATGATTCTTAGGGCAGGTTCCTTGACTCCCTGCACAGATAAGGGAATCATTGTTGAGAATGTGAATCCCTGCTGATCCACTGTCTTATTGCTTCTTTTAGTATTTGTTCCAGTGTTGCCTGGTAGAATGTCATGAGCGGAAATGACGGCACTTCTTTCTCTGTTCTTTCATTGCAGCTGTTGTGCCTGCAGAATTCGCCTTCAAGATTCTTGTTGGTGTATTTGATGTGGTTCTCTGTTGAGAATATGCTTCTTATCTCTCTCTGTATGCTTACGTCTCTTATTTCATAGAAATGGTTCTTTGCAGAGTTCTCCAGCCTTATGCCCACATAGTTCCTGAGCAGATTATGGTCGTGTATGTCTGATCCTTCTGCATTCACTAGAGAGAATCCGTTGTTGTAATTGACGATGTTGCAGTTCTTGACTTCAATATTTTTCCTGTTTTCTATTAGTATTCCTGTTCCTTTGAAATCTCCCCTTAATACTGCATTATTGCAGTCTATGACTAAATTATCTGCACCGATTGCAATCCCGTCAGGCAGGTAATAATTCTTGTTGCAGAATTCTTGGTCAGAAGTATATGTTTTTCCGTCCATTGGGTCGCTGCATGCAAGCACTGCAGGACACAAAACTAAAACTAACAATATCCACCAGCTTTTTTTCAAGTGTACACCTCTTTTTTTTAGTCTTTTTTCACGTGTTCGTAAAATTGTATAAGCAAAAACACGAGTATGTAAAATATTGGGTAAAGCAGCCAGCCTTTGCCTCTTTTTTTTGGCGTGATTGTCATCTTCTCTGGCTGTGGCTCTACTTTCTCTTCAACTTTTTTCTCTTCTGTTTTATTATCTTTAGGCTTTTCATATTTTATTATTTCTTTTTTTATGCAGTCATTGTCATTTTCTTCATTGCATCTTGGGCTGCAGTAAAAGTCGTCATTAACACAGGGGTTGATGTCTTTTTCTTCATTGCAAAGGTTGTCAGCACAATACTCTTCGTCTATTGGCTTGTTTATGTCAAACCTGTTGAATTTTGACATCACCATGCTTAGCGGCGTCTGTGTGCTCTTGTCTGCTGTTTTTATGATTGTGTTCTCATATGCATTCATCATTCGTATTCCTATCCTGTTCTTGAGCAGTGCATTGTCTTCAAGTGTTATGAATGATGAGTTTTGCAGGAATATTCCTATGTCAAACGTGATTATGTTGCATCTTGTGACAACCACGTTTTTTCTTCCTTCTATTATTATTCCTTTTCCTTCCTGCATGTTTCCCCTGAGCACTGCTGTTCCGCAGTCTAGTGTCAAATTGTCTTCCATGATGTATATTCCGTTTGGCACGTCATAGCTGTCTGAGCAGAATGTTGTGTCATTTGTTATTCGCATGCCATCTAGTGCGTCAATGCAGTCTGCTGCACTCACAGCGCTTGCTAACAAGACAAGCATAAGGAACAGCACTGCAGGCTTCATTCTCTCCTCCTTGTTATTATGAAATAGGCGATTGGTGCGTAGACAAATGCAAGCGCGAGCCAGGTTATTAGTTCCATCTTGTCAAGCCCGCCTGGCAGCAACAGCATGCCGTATGCAAAAGGAAGCACCAGCAAAGGCTCTATAAAGTCCCCTATCTTGTATTTTTTTGTGCGAAGAAACCGTATGAACGTCTTGTTATTTGCTTTTTTCATTTTTGTATTTGTATTCTTGTCATTCCGTTTTTTTCTGTTACAAGAACTTTTGTTGTCCTGAGCAGTTCCTGCAGTCCTGAATGCTTCATGCATCCTTTGTTCAATGATTTTTTCTGGTAATCATATATTTTTTGCAGTTCTGCAGGCAGTTCTGTGTTAAATTCTTTGCTGCTGCACTGCTCTTCCAAAAGCCTGAATTTCTTTTGGTCTGCGTCTGATACTGCGTAAAAGCAGTTCATCTCTGCAAGGTGGCTGAAATCATCCATTACAACTTCTCTTGCCTCTCTCATTGCCTTTATGTTTGAGAGCATTGCAGGGCATCCGAAGTACTGCTGCGGTGTTTTTTGCAGCTTGCCGTGTTTCGCGATGTCCAGTTCTGCCTGGTGTATTCCCTGGTTTGCCTGGTGGTTCACGAGCGCAGATGCAAGAAAGTACATCCTGAACTTGTCTTCAATAGGGGGCATCTGCATGGCTTTCCCAGAATCAGAAGGCATATACAGTATCATTGCAGCTACTCCTAAAAATAGCATAAGGACAATTATTGCTATTGCACTGTATTGTTTTTTTGCCATTTTCCTCTTTTTTTATTGGTGTAGAATCAGCTATGTTTTATATTTTTCTGTTTGCAGGCAATAAAAAAGCCTCCGGCGGGATCTGCACCCGCGACCTCAGCCTTTTTGTGTAGTGCTTACCAAGGCTGCGCAATGGCTACTATGCTACGGAGGCATAATAAATGATTGCGAATTTCGGTTCTTACTGCACTTTCGCCTGTGCTGCCTTGCGTAGCACTTGTTTGGATCCTAACCTTTCTTAAAGGTTAGCTATCTCTGCTACGGAGGCATAGATATAGCTTAAGTTTTGTGAGTGGTATTTAAAGTTTTTCTAATAGTTTGGGTGCTTTGCACAGATACAATTGCATAGTGCTGATTATATAAAATGCGGGCATTGCGAGTCCGTCTGTCCGAAGGACTGTTGTTTTGGTCAAAAAATTTATATAGCAGACTTGCTTACTAATTTTCCACAGGGGGTGAAATAATGCATGCTTATGTGCAGATAGGATTGGATGATGCAAAAGAGAGTGATATTTACGAGGCTTTGAAGGCTTTGCCAGAAGTGAAAGAAGTGCACATTTTGTTTGGAGAGTGGGATATCATAGCAAAACTTGAGTTGACTGCTCCTGAAGCTTTGGGAACTTTTGTCATGGAAAAGATACGCTCTTTGCCTGGTGTTAAATTAACGTCCACAATGATCATTGCAAAATAAACTTTGTTTGTTTATAGGACAATAGGCAAAGTTTATGAGCCTCTGCTTTTGCATTTGCAGATTTGCAGGCCATGCAAAAGCAAAGGCAAAGTAAAGTTTTTTATATCTTGAATTATTCTATCTACGTATGATTATATGCGCTAAACCTTGGCCAGTTATTGGCATGAAGAATAATATTCGTATTCTGAAGAAGCTTGGCTATAAGATGATTCGTTATGACCCTAATACGACTATCTATAAGATGGTGAGAGAAGGAACTTGTTTGGAAATTTTCAAGAGAGATTTTGAGATTGTTAAGAAAGCAGGCATGAGCATTGAGGAGTTTCACTGCTATGCACTTGATTTCAAGACTTTTAATGAGCGTTTCAATGACGTGCTTGAGATGATGCGTTTGGCAGATGTCAATTATTATGTTCAGCACATTACAGAGGACATGATAAAGCATAAGGATGAGATGAACAATTTAATAAAAATATTAAAAGATAACAATATCTTTTTCTGTATTGAAAACGAGTTTGTTTGGGAGGGTTTTTCAGCAGTCTGCACAAGCATTGAGAAGATTGATGAGGTCCTGAAGATTTTTCCAGAGGCAATGTTTTGTCTTGACACTGGCCATGCTTACAAGATAGGTGTAGACCCGTATGAACTCTACAAGAGATATAAGGAAAAGATAAAAGTGATTCATCTGCATGATTTCAAGGATGGCCAGGATCATCTTGTTCCTTTTACAGGAGACTTGCTTAAGTCAAAGATAATTGAGGAGATAAAGCAGTTCAAGGGGCCGATTGTGATTGAATTATTTCTTCCTGCTTGGGAATTGTATGAGGAAAAATATGGCGAAGCCATGGAAATGCTTTCTAAGAATTTGTTGAAATAATAGTTTAGTATTTATTGTGGTAATCTGCTCTTTATCTGGTTTAATGTAAGCTGCTGGCAAGATTGGTAAAATGAGACGGGATTTAATTCGCTTTTCAATATTTTGTTCCGTTCTTGTAAAGTAGTATATGGCGGGCAAAATCCAAATTTTTGCCATATCTTGATTTTTGTCCAGTGTTTCCTATTTCGAAAGCCAATTTCTTTAATCCATTTTGTGGTATCTTTTTTGGTATCTAATACTACTGCGTACATGAAATTTTCATTTTTTCTTTGTTTTCGGGGTGTATAAAGTCGTGGCGAGAAGCCCAGATCAGCTAACATTTTATGTACTTGATTAATGAGAATTTGGGAAATAGTTGCCAATTTAATCTTTGGCTTGTAATGAAATATATTGCATAGTGATCTCTTCTTTGTTTTTGCATTACTTCTGCAAAAATAAATACTGCCGTCTGTATCGAATAAACCGCGGAGAAACCGTTTCTTCTGATTTTTGGTATTTAGATTGGCCGGAATCTGAATGTTAATTTTCTTTCCACTTATGAGACTGAATTTTTTTTGCAGGTTAGATACAAACTTCTTATCAAATACATATATTCCGCACACACCAACAGAAGCATATTTCTTTAATTTGATGGGCTTTTTAAGATTGTGTTTAAAGAGCGTATTAAACGTTGGAGTAATAATGCTCTTGTAAAAAGGATATTCTTCTGTGATATCTCCTGTAAGACTATATTCTGAATATCTTTCGTTTATGCTGATGCATCCATCGCCAACATGCCAACCAAGAAACTCTGCCAAATCAAGCGGTAAATCTGAATTTTTTCTTGTGCAGTCTTTCATTTTACATCCTCTTTCTTATCTATTTGTCGTCAGAAATAGTTTATATATCTTGCGCGCATCTGTCCAGTGGCTGAAAATAAAAAAATAGTGCGGGGGGTGGGACTTTCAACGACCGAAGGGAGTTGAATCCCCTCGAACACATTTGAACCCATGGACGGACTAACCGACAGGATATCCAATCTCAGCGATTGGTGCAGGCTTACCATCTGCTGGTCTTAAGTTTCGCAGAGCTGTTGCTCTCCTGCGCATTTGACCAGGCTTTGCTACCCCCGCATGAGCGAAGCAAATATGCTGTGCCTGGTAAAGAATTAAGAAGTTAGTTTGTTTAAAAAGCTTTCTTTAAAAACTACACTTGAAATCAAATACTTCAAGGCTTCCGTGTGTAAAGAATATGTCTTCTCCTTCATGAATTCCTTCTATCTCTATATTTAATGTCATTGTTTCCTGCCACGCATTGATGCTTACTATTGCTTTTGATATCTCGTAATGCAGTCTTACTTTGTTTGGGTCGCCAAAGCCCTGCACCAGCGTGATTGCACCAACCATTTTTTCTCCCTCAAACAAGAGTGTTCTGTACTTATCTGTTAATCCTCCGTCTCCTCCGCTGAATGTCTCAAGCCTGGAGGTCTCTAGGAGATTTACGTGGTTGAGCTGTTCTCGTATAACATTTGCGCAGGGATCTTCTGGATAAAAGAATGTTGCTGTTCCAAAGAAATGCCTTACATAGTCCATGACTTCTATCTTGTGCGCTTGTGCAGGCCCTTTTTCAGGGTATGTTGGCATTTGTTTTACAAGCTCCTGCTGAAAGTATCCGTTTTCTTTTTGCGCATAATAAGGAACTTCAATAGCCATCGGTGTCATTCCTGTTGGTGTCTGGTCATGTGAGACAACAGCGCCTATTATTGCAACTAATAATATTCCTCCAAGAATCAAGTAATGCAGTTTTTTATGGTAGTCTATCTTAAGCACCTCTTTGCATATTGACTTTTTTTCTACTATATAAATATTGTCTTAAATTCACTGAACTCTCCTGTTGCCTTTTCCCACTTCACATCAATATTTTCCACTTTTGATGCAGAGGGTCCTTGCTTGCAGCTCTCTAAAAGTTTCTTCAGCTTTTCTTTATCACCTTCTGCAATAACCTCTACTGTTCCATTAGAATTATTCCGTACCCAGCCAGTTAATCCTGCTGCTGATTTACAGATAAAATCTCGAAAGAAAACTCCCTGGACCTGTCCATGGATAATCAGATGCATTTGTTTCATAATTCGTCTTCGCAATTTGGGCAGACATTTATTCCGTCGATGTTTTTTATCTCTTTTGTGTACTCTCCGCATAATTCGCACACGCCTTCCTCTGTCTCTGCCTGCACTATTTTTCTCTCTTCTCTTACCTCAAACTTCTCTACCAGCAAATCAAAGAGGTCTGGCTCTATTTTCAGTATGTCTTTCATTGTTACCAGTCCTAAGAATTTGCCTTTGTACAGCACTGGAAGATGCCGGATATTATGATCCCGCATGACGCGTATTGCCTCAAAAAGGTCTTTGTCTGGAGTGATTGTCACAAGATTCTTTTCCATTAGGTCTTTTACTTTTTTCTTGCCAGCTGTTCCTTTTGCAACAGCTTTCCGCACAATATCCTGTTCAGAAAGAATGCCTACAATAGTTCCTTTTTCTTCAACAAGCACAGAACCAATGTGTTTTTTTGCCATCAAGTCAGCGCACTGCTTTAATGAAGCGCTTGCTTTGATTGTTACTGGATTTTTTGTTATTGCATCACCGACTTTATAGCCTGTTTCCATTTAATCACCCCATTAAGCAGGAGCATATTCCAGCTTATAAACATTCTTTTGAACTTTTGGGTGGTGAAAACAAGTACCAAAAAGTATTTAAACAAGTGCAAAAAATCCAGGCTTGTGAGTGAAGATGAATACAGAAACAGATAATGTAGAAACGCGCACGAGCAGGGCTTTTGAGCGAATTGTTGTAGAAGATGATGTTGCTATTGCAAGGACTGCACTGAGCAGGTTTGAGAATATGTATCCTTCTGATGATTCTTTCTGCAGTCAGGCCAAAAAAAGGCACTTGAAAAGGGATTTACTGGATACTTTCATAGAGCTTGAAGAAAGAGGACACAGTACCTACAAGTATGCTCTTGAGGCAGTGGAAATAATCCGCAGGTGTGATAAAGAAATAAAAGAAAAAAGATATTTGTTCTAGTTATTTATAGAATTTAGAGCATTCAATAATGCAATTGCTTGTTCGCCCTGTGATTTCTGCAGCATATTCTGTGCAGTTGCTACAATTTCTTTTGCAAGTGATTTCATGCGCATATTATAAAAAAGATGTTTTTTTGTTTTATCATTCAAGATGATCACTTTTATCTTGTTGTTTCCCAGATGTGTAGTAAAGCTCTTGTCGCGCGTGATTATTATCCTGTCAATTCCCAGGTCTATTTTTTGCTGCGACACTCTGGCAATTATATCTGGGTCTTCTGCATCGTTTGACAGGCCTATCTCTTGGTCAGTTGGAAGAAAGCAGCTGCACCTAAAGCCTCTTAGAAGCATCTGCAGCGGCTGAAGATTGTATTCAAGTAAAAAGAATACTTGTGTATCCATGAAAGAAACAGAAAATCAGTTTAATACAAATCTTTCGGAAGTGCATGGCCAAAGCTTGTTTCGCACTCTCTTGCAATTCTGTCATGGTTGCGCATCAAGAATGCATAAGCCGCATCTATTGCTTCTGGCGGCAGGTCTGGGTATTGCTGCCCTAGAAGATATGCTTTTGGAACTCCTCCTTCAGGAATTTCTGCCTGGAACCAGGTGTCCACGATTATGTCGCAGACCGTTCTTCTTGTGCCTCTTATTCTTGCCTGTCCGCTGCGAACATTGCTTTTCGGGTTTGTATCGATGAACTGTCCTATTAATCTGTCTATATGCGCTAGATTGATGTTTCCATCTCCATTTAAGAAAAAAGCATCTGGGTTTGCAGCATATTTTCTAATCATATGCTTCAAATGATCTGTAATGAACACCCCATTATTGCTTGCCATGAATATTTATGTGTTCTGCAAGTATTTAAACCTTTTGAAATATAAAAGTTGTTCTAGTTTTGCACTAGAACTTCTACGTCTTTTCCAAAGATCTTTCTTAGGCTCTCAAATACAGGCTCTTTGATAAAGACTCTTTGCGGCATCTTGACTTCTGCAATTGCTTTTTCCATCTCTTCGATGTTGGATTTTTGCATAGGTCCTAGTGAACCGTCTGGGTTGATTTTTGCTTTCTCAATCACTCTTTCAGGAGTGTCAAGGTTCTTTATCATGAATGCCTTGTCTCCCAGCAATGTTAATTCACCATACTTTTCGCCGTGCTTTATCTTTATCTTTGCTTTCTCAAGCTCTTTTCCGCGTTTTCTCTGCATGTATTCTACAAGATACTTGATAAGCTCTCTTCCTGTTTTCTTTACTTTCTCTACATCTGTCTTTCCCAGCTTGCCTGCATCATATTCTTTCTTTGCCTTGATGACTTCCTGCAGCATCCTGCAGTATTTTGCAGGTATTTTTGCAGGCTCTACGCATGCTGTCTCAAACAGTTTTGTTAAGTTTGTTTCTGAGATCTTTGTCTCGCCCTCCATTGTCAGGATATCTCTCACAATGGTGATGATTGTCTCATACATGTGAAGCACTGATTCTTCCTGCCTGATTTTTTCTATCTGTGTGAAAAGTCTTCGCAGCCTTTTCAGGTACTTGTCGCATGCATCAACTAGTTCGTCAATCTCTTTGCCAGAGATTGTTTTCTTGGTGCCGTGCTCTGAATCTTTTCTTACCTGAAGAACTTTCTCTAAAACTTTAATATCCTTCTCTTCAAGCAGTTTTTCTTTCTTCACAAAGACCTCTCTCATCATTTCAGCAGTCTCTTTTGGTGCTGGAGGTGCTACTCCGTACAGCATGAGTGCTGCCTGGCTTGGTGTGAATGTGCTCCAGAAGAAGTCTTCTGTGCCAATATTTTTTAATTTATCTTTGACTCTGCCGAGCATCTGTTCTCCAGAGCTCATGTACATGTCTATTGCTTCTGGGCTTGGTTTTATCTTGCCCATCTTCAGCAATTGTTTCCATGGCATGAAGATTCCTCTGTCATAGAAAGGCACTCCATCACGCAAGAACGTGAAGATAACTGGGTTTGCCTCTCTCATGCTGTCCCAGAAGTCTGTCAAGATGTAGACTTGTATGTTTATCTTGTTTCTTATGCCGGTTATCTCTCCTGCTTCCAGGCCCATGCCGACTATAATCGCACGTAACTTATCCTTTAATTCTGCTCTTGTCATTTTCTTGACATCTGTGTCATCGATTATCAGGAAGACGTCAATGTCTGATTCAGGTGTTGCTCTTCCTTGTACAAGGCTTCCTGCCAGAACATATGCTACAATGTATTTCTCAAATTTCTTGAGAACCATGTTTTTGTGCACTTCTGCTATCTTGATTGCTGCAAGCATTCCTGTGTCATGGATAGGTGCTGCCATTGCAAACAGCTGAAGCATGTCATATTTTCCATCATAGCAGTTCTGCCATAGTTCAGATATAAGGATTGTGTCTGGCACAATGTTCTTGTCAATCTCTTTAGCAGTATTTTCCATTATTGCAGTGAGCTTGTCTTTTAGCTCTGCTTTTGACATCTTGTGCGGTTCTGAGTCATCAATAAGAATGAGGACATTGAGTTTGTCTTTGTCTTCTGGCTTTACTTCTTCTCCTGCTTTTGGTTTTGGTGGAGGAAGCAGTGCCATTCCCATTATGTATTTGTCAAACTTTTCAAGTGTTTGTTTCTTGAATTTATCGAGCTTCTGCTTTACTTGTATGAGTCTTTTCTTTACGTCTGGCGGGAGTTTGTCTGCCAGTTCTTTTGGTAATTCTTCTTTTGGTTTTTTCTCTTCTTTTGCTTCTTTCTTGATTTTTTTCTTTTCTTTTTTTGTTGTTTTTTTCTTTGCCATTTTGATTATGACCTCCTATATTACATATGCTATTTTGGGATCGTAACTTGCTGTTGCTGTCTCTTTCCTGATTTTGTATTCCACTTTCATAAGTGAATCACCTCAAGTCTCTTTGTTATGGATACTGCTCCGCTTGCTATTTCCTTGAACAGCTTTAGCGCGTCTTGCTTTCCTTTTTGTATTAATTCCAGCAGGTATTCATACGCTACGTCGTGCAGCCCGTTTCTTGCTGGGTTGGGAAGCACTGCATTTCCTATTCCTGCAATGTTGTGCTCTTTTATTGCATCCATCCATGCTATTGAGAATGCAAATGCTTTTGCCTCTTCATCCCTGTCATCTGGCAGTGTCGGGCTCATCACGTGTCCTATCTCGTGTCCGATTGTGAGCATCATCCTGTCTAGGTGATTTTTTCTAACAAACACTTCATTGATTCCTTTTCCCTGCCTGTTTAATGCAAAGCCCTGGATTCCTGGGCCGTATCTTCCGCCTCCGTGTGCTTTCTCAAATGCCTTGTCATCAAGCACGTGGATTTTCAGGCTGTCTTCTGGGAATGTTTCTCCTGTGACTCTTTCAAATGCCTCTCTTATGTATTGCATTACCTCTGCTGTGTTCTCAATCACTGGTGTTGTTGGTCTTGTTGGTGACAGGAACACTTCTGGTGACACGTATTTGTTTTTGTTGCTTAAGTATAATTGTATCTTGTCTTTTCCTGACATGTAGTTTGCAGATGTCTTCATTGGCTTTACATTCTCTAGTTCTGTCTCAAGCATGCTTGGCTGTACATAGTCTTTGTGTGTTGTTGCTTTTCCTTCTGCAAAGCCATAGCTTGCTCCGCCATATGTGTTTGTTGATGGTCCTGAGGAGTACATGCTTTGCGGTGATCCTCCGTAGATTGCAGTCATGCTTCTGCCATAACTGCCTGAAGAATTGCTTCCATATCCGCCTGAGCTTCTGCCGTACATTTTTATGCTGCTTTTTTTCCTCCTTTGTAATTGCCTGAAGAAGGCATTTTTGAATAATTTTTCATCGATGGTGCTGCGTAGTTTCTCATTGCCAGTGCAGGGTCAGAATGCATGTACATTGTTCTTGGGTCAAGCATCATGTAGATTGCATTCACTGTTATTGCTTCTGGCTGGACATAGTCTTTGTGAGTTGTTGGCCTCCCTATTGCGCCGTATCTGGAAAACTGAAAGTTTTCTTTTGCAGGCGTGTCTTGTTTTTGGGTGTGTTGTATTGGCGCCTCTTTTTTGTCTTCGTATTTTACTGGTTTCTCATATTTGATTTCTTTTTTATAGCTCATTCTACTTTAGTTCTGCTTCTAAAGGTTTTTTCTTTGAGGCTTTTTTAGCCTCTGCTTCTAGGTCGATTCCTAGGTCTTTCAGTGCTTTGATGTGCATTTGCATTAATTGTTCTACAATTCCGAGCATTCTCATCAATTCCTGTCTTTCTTTTGCAAGTGTTGTAAGTGCTCCTTTGTGAAAGCCTATTTGTTCTTCTTCACTTCCTTCTGCTTTTGCTGATTTTTTTGCCATTTTAGGTCCTCCTTTTATGCTGCGTTTGGTCTGGCAGCTTTGTAATTCAGAACTTGTTCAGGTGATGCGTATTTCTGCTTTGACTGCACTATGCTTTCGTATTGGCTTGCTGCAACTGCCATGTACATCTGTGCTGCTCCCATTGCAGTTTCCTTTGCCTCTCCGCTCAGCTCTTCTGCCAGCTTTGCATATCCAACTGCCAGTCCTGCGTAAAGCCCGCTTCTCTGGTCTTCTGGAAGCTGTTCTGCAAGCATTCCGTATAATGCTAAGCTTACCTCTGCAGGCAGTTCTTCTGTTGTTGCTATTTTCTGATATGCGTCAAGCATTTTTTCCAAAGCATTTTCTTGTTCCATGATTTTCACCCACATATGACTTTTTTGTCACATGGGCCAGTATAGGTGTTTTGCGTATATAAAGATAGTGGGACAAAAATGTCATAATAATATTAAAGAAAAGTTTATATAGTGGATTTCACATTTTCCTCGTTGGTGATGTCATAATGGCTAAAAAGAAAGCTAAGAAGAAAACCGTGAAAAGAGCAGCTCCTATGAGGGGCGGAATTAATGACTCTATTAAGGATGCTATTAAATATCCTTGGGCCAAGATGCAGAGGGCATTCTGGTTCTGGCTTATGTTAATACCGATATTCGGCTGGTTTCCATTGTATGGTTACATGCTGGATTTTATGCAGAATATTGTTAAGGGCGCTGACAAAGAGCTGCCTAAATTCAAGAATTACTGGAATTTGTTTGGTCAGGGATTCTTTTATCTCGTATTTGCTCTTATCGTCGGTGTTATTGTCCAGATAGCTATCCGGATTCCTATTGTTGGATGGATCATCTACTTATATATTGTATTGATAGTTCCTATCCTGGCAATAAACTATGCTGTCAAGAGAAGGTTTGGAGCTTTTTTTGACATTGGTCTTGCAACAAAGATGGTTTTCGGTCACTTTGGTTCATACATCGTAATGATACTTAAGACCATTGTTACAGGACTGTTCTGGCTTCTGTGTTCAATTCCAATCATAACATTGATTTGGACACTGCCTGCAATGCAGTTCAGCTCTGGATTCCTATTGGCGCAGTTCTATAGGAAATTTAAATAATTTTTTTCTTTCTTTTATTCTTATCACTTTCCAGTAATTATTTGTCATCACCTTTATAAACAACTGCCTTCTTCAAACCCGTATGAATTTAGTTAAGCCAGTGGCAGCCGTGCTGCTAGTTCTAGCAATGCTGCCAGCTGTTTGGGGGGCCAGCTATAATATATTGGTGCAGGAGAGTGGTAATTCTATAGTTATAGCTACTTTAGAAGGCGCGGGATTGCACACAATAGAATTGCCTGTAGATGCCCAGCCAGAAGTAAGGGGAGCATTGTACTTACAGGAAGGAAATATTTTGTCAGCCTCTGTTGGTTCTACTGAAAAAGCAGTTGTAGCATACCAGACAAGCACTTTCACGTTTAAAGAAAATGCCTGGAAATTAAGCATTAATTTGGACGGTCCTGCCAAGGTTTCTTTACCATTGTCTGCAAACATTCTATCAATAAATCCGCAGGAATTTGTCAAGGAGACAGACGTTAAGACAATAGAATTTCCAGAAGGCTCTGCAGAAATTACATACCAAATAGAAAATGTAAACCTACAAGCTTACTTAGATAACATGGACACAAATAAGTTTGAGACAATCGTGACCTATGTTGTTATCACCGCTTTATTCTTAATCTTGCTTATAGGATTATTTTTTGTGATAAAAAGACCAAAGAAGGTCAAGCAAGTAAAAACTTCACACAAAAACAATGTCTTAAAGACATTGTCAAGCAATGAAAAGAAAGTAGTTCAAATTCTTATAGAAAACAACAATGAAGCAAAGCGTTCTTTGATAGAAAGAGAATCAAGAATAGCAAAATCCAGCCTGGCATCAACACTGTCTCAATTAGAAAACAAGAAACTAGTGGAAGTTGACAGGGATAACACAACTCATTTTGTTAAGCTGCAGCCGTGGTTTGTTGAATTATGACCGAAAAGTTTATATAGGGCATATTTATAAAAACACGCATGGAAGCTAAACAAGTTGCAATATGGCTGTTTTATATTGTTGCTCTTATCTTTTTTTGTGGATTAGGAATTTTTTTTGTGATAGGCGGTGGTTTTGTTAGTTCGCTTGCAGGTGCCATGATGTTCTTTGGGAGTTTGGCTGTTTTTGGCATGCCTATGTATAAGGAATTTAAAAAATCAAGGAAGATATGATGTCAGTAACACTATATTTTAAGAAATTGGTTAAGATGCTCTTTGAGCCTACAGCATTTTTTACGCATATAAAAGAAGAAAAATCATATGCGCCTGCTTTTATTTTCTTGTTTATTTCTTTGTTTATTTCCCTTATTGTGACTTTTATCCTTGATTTTATCAAGTATAGGATGGTATTGCCAAGTCTTTATTCAGCAGGCATTGTAGTTGTCGTTTTGTTTATTTCGGTAAATGTGACTGCATTGGTTGGTCATTTGTTTGTTTATATTTGCGGAGGCAGGAAGGGCTTGATGAGAACTTATCAAAGTGTTTTGTATGGCTCTGCTCCATCAATTATTTTTGTTGCTGTTCCTGGCCTTTCTTACATTGCCGGGCTTTATGGTTGGATTCTGCAGTTTACTGGTCTGGAAAGGCTTCATGAATTGTCGTTCTGGAGGGTTTTATTGGCCTGGCTTGTGCTGCCGTTGATATTAGGTGCATTGCTAGGCATTATCGGTGCTTTTTACATTGCATCCATGTTTGCGCCTATCTAATTCTGTAGAACATCTAAAACATAGGAATTCTTACACTTCAGCATTTGTTCACTTTTGTTCTATCCCTGTTATATATATTGTTCAATCCTACTGAACTGTTATGAAGCGAATAATCATTGGATTTGCATTGTTGGTGTTCATGCTTTTTTTGTGCTCAACAGTAACTGCACAAGAAGGCCCTAATTTGGTATTTGATGAACACACAACAGAGCAGTCAATAACATTCACTACATACACAAGCACAGAGACTTTCAATTTAACTGAAGAAAACATCACAATCCAGAGTGACCTCTCGGTTTTGCCACTAGAAGGAAACATACTGACTATTAGTATAAAACTGACCAAACCAAAGACAGATGATTATTTTATTTACGAATTAAAAGACCCAGAGAACAAGCTCACAAGTATGATTGACAGGATCGCTTTCAATAGGCCCCCAATGGCAATTAAGGACGGCGAACTGGCTTGGAGAGTTGCTGGCAACTCAACAGAACTCTTGATTCAGGGCACTGTTGAGCCAGCCTCTCCACCTTTATTCATAGACAGCAATGAAACCTTGGAGTGGGAAAACACAACAATGTCCATAGCAGCAACAGACTTTCAGCAGAACAGCAGGGCGCCAAGGATTTCAGAAAGAGTTTCTCTGGGAATAAAAGACAGGATTGATATCCTAAGAAACACCGTGGGATTCAAGCAAATCACAGTATTTGCAATGTTTGCAATGCTGTTAGTTGGCCTCTTGGTTTGGTACTACAGGAAACGCAATGTTTTACACGATAAATTAACCACCAAACGATTAGAAAAACACGAATCTTTATAAACAGTCATCACTATACAATGGTTAAGGGGGAAATGCAATGAACAGGCTGGCAATAACAGTAATTTTAGTGATTTTAATGTCTACTTTAGTGTTCAGTGCATCAGAATATGAGTGTACTCAGCACAGAACAGAGAGCAATGTTGTGCTTGTCTGCAAGGCAAGCCCTGAGATAAATACTGCAATCAATAATGCTGTGGATTCAGTAAGTGATGCAGAACTCCTAAACAAAGAACTCAGTCAAATGGACCAGGACTTTGTAAAAAAGTTTCACTCAAAAGACATTCAGTCTCAAGTTCAGGCTTACCTCAATGATGTGAGAAATGGTGTCTCAGTTAGATTGTCAGACAAAGACATCAAGAGCATTGTTGAGGAAGATATCAGCTATGAAGAATTCATAAACAAGTATGTGAGGGGATGAACTATGTTTGATAAATTTTTGGGGGAAAAGTCAAAAGACAAGGAAATACAGCAGCAGATACGAATACTGGCTACAAATCTGGAGATATTGAATCAAAAACTTAATCAAAATCCAGATGCAGCATTGAATCCTGCAGAAGCTGCCTTGAAAGAAAAGGTTGACGAGCTGGGGCAAAATCTGGAATACGTTAAAAATGTATTAAAGACAAATCAGAATAATCCAGAAGGTATGAAAGAGCAGAAAGAGATGCTTCAGGCAGAGATTGCAAGATTAAACCAGATTACCCAGAACATGGGCGGCTTGGACAAGAACTGGCTTAATAACCTGAACCATCACATAAATTCTTTCAATAGTGCGGCAAGCTCATTAAGCCAGGACATGAACAATGCTGCGCAGAACATGCATCATATTTTAGAGGGCCAGAGGGCTGAGATTACAAAAAGGATTTATCTAAGGCTTTTTCGCGCTCTAAAGAAAGACAACTTGATTATGATGGTGTTTACCTGCCTTTTGAGCTCTACTGTTGCTCTGGCAGCTCTTTTCATTACACTGCTTTATGTTGTCAAGTAAGGGGGATTGATTATCTTGGAAGAGCATGAGGAAATAATTACAAAGGATTGTGAAGAGTGTGAGAAGATCTGTTCAAGCACTCTGTCAGATGATTGTATTAATTGTATTGGCAACAGGAAATTCAAGATTTTAAGGTTAAAGAATGACTTGTTTACAAAAGAGTATGACAAGAAGAGAAGATTATTGGCAGTCATTCCTTTTTTCATGGATGTCAGGTTTGACCACAGGCCTGAGGATTTGAAGCCAAGGGAGACTTATTTTTTGACAACAGGTGCAAAGGTTGATATCTGTGAGTCAGGCAGTAATGTTGGATATGCTTATTTTATCAAGATTCCTGAGATTAATGTCACTTTTCAGGAATTGATGGATATCAAGAAAGAGTTTGACAAGTTCAAGGAATCTAACATAACAGAAAACGAGTACATTAAGAAATGGTTTTTGGGTTATGGAATACTTGAGCATTTGTTAAGAGACCCAAAGGTTCTTGAGATTAATATTAATCCTCCTGGCAACAAGACTCCTATGAGGATTGTTCATGCTGATTATGATGAGTGTGTCACGAATATTTATCCAAGCGAGGATTTCCTGAATTATCTTGCAACAAGATTAAAGATTAATACAGGCCGTCCTCTTAACAAGGCCCAGCCGCAGTTAGACGGTGAGATTGCTGTTGGCAAAGGCACTAAGGCAAGGGTTGCTGCTATTGCAGATCCTTTTTCTGTATTTGGCACTGGCTATTCTATCAGAAAGCACAGGGAAAGGCCCTGGACTCTTCCTTTGTTTATGAGCAATAAGATGGCTAATTCCTGGTTTGCAGGATTGATGTCTTTGTGTATTGCTCATGGCAGGACTTTCCTGAGCGCAGGCCCGAGAGGTTCTGGTAAGACATCCCTGTTAGGTTCTTTGCTATTAGAAATACTGCCTAAATACAGGATATTGACAATTGAAGATACACAGGAGCTTCCGATTGCAGCATATAAAAAACTAGGATATGATCTTTTGCCGTTAAAAGTCAGGTCTGCTTTGTTAAAAGAAGGCATGGAGCTTCCTTTTGACACTGGCCTGAGAACCAGCTTGAGATTGGGTGATTCTTGCTTGATTATTGGAGAGATCAGGAGCAAGGAGGCAAAGGTCTTGTATGAGGCTATGAGGGTTGGTGCTATGAGCAATGTAGTTGCTGGAACAGTGCACTCTGATTCTCCTTATGGTGTTTATGACAGGGTTGTAAATGACCTGGATGTTCCAAAAGGTTCTTTCAAGGTCACTGATTTAATCATCATTGTTAACCAGATCAAATCTACAACAGGACTCTCTAGAAAAAGAAGAGTAATCCAGGTCACAGAGGTCTTGAAAGACTGGCAGGATGAGCCTAAGTTTCAGGACTTGATGGTTTATGACCCTAAGAAAGATGAGCTGGTTCCTACAAAAGAGCTTTTGAATGGCAAGTCTATCTTGCTTAAGCAGATTATGGAAAGAACAAGCGGCTATAAAGGCTATAAAGATATCATCAATGACATAAGGCTGCGCGGTTGGGCAAAAGAGCTTCATGTCAAGCTTGTTCATGATGCAGAGCAGTTAGAGGCCCAGCACATATCAAAGGCGAATGTTTTGTTTGCAAAGCTTTTCGAGCAGGTTAAGCCTCTTGAGTCTAAAAAGAATGAGAAAGAGTTTATGTTGAAGTTTCAAAAGCACCTTAAGGCAATGCTTGATGCTGACCTGAAATTAAGAAAAGCACAGAAAAAGGCAAGAGAGCAGCTGGAAAAGCAGAAGAAAAAGCAGGAAGAGGAGATGCAGAAGCGCATTTCTCAAAAGCCTCTTTCAGATTATACAGGAGGCATAGGCCAGAAGGATGGCAGGCTTCCTGACTCTACTGGTATTCTTGCTCAGATTACAAGCCTGCAGGCTTCTTCAGGAGGTTTTACAGACAGGATTGTTGACAGGCTTGAGTATCTTGCTGAGTATTTCAAGGGTGTGTGGTCAAGGTTTAAGTCAAAAGATGGAATGGACTAAGATTTATTCAATTGGAAAGAGAATCCCGAGTTTTCACGTGAAAAAGGCAGATGAAAAACTAAAGTTTATTCTTTTTCCATACACTTCAAAGGAGATTATCTCAACCTGCCTTGCTGTCTTGATTACTTCAATGGTTCTTGCTTTTGTGTTTTCTTTTATTACCAAGTTTTTCCTGTATGCATTTTTCTTCTTGGGAATTATTGCAGCTATTGCATTGTATATTTACCCTACAAGCATTCACTATACTAAGCAGATTATTGATTACAAGGAAGAGATGCTCAGGGCGATAATGAAGATTTCAACTTATATTTCAATGAATTCAAGCCTTGAGTATGCAATGATTAATACAAAGGATGAATTAAGAGGGACTCTTAAGCTTCAGTTTGAGGATATTTTTGAGAAACTGCGCATCAAGGAGAAAACAACTCTTGGTGATGCTCTTGAGGATTATATTGGTGTCTGGAATGAGAACAATCCAGAGTTTGTAAAGGCTTTAAAGCTTTTGCAGACAGCTTCAATGAGCCCTCCTAAAGAGAGAAATAATATCATTGAAGAGGTTTTGGAGACTATTATTCTTGCTTATCACGAGTCTGGAAAGCGTTTTGCTGAAAAGCTGGCTTCACAGGCAAAGACATTGATTGCAGTTGGTGTTCTGCTCCCGATAATCTCGCTGATGATTCTGCCGTTGCTCTCTATTTTCATGCCGCACATTGTGCAGCCTCCTGTTATCGCGTTTGTGTATAATGTGTTTTTTCCTTCAATCCTATTGGTCATGGCTCTTCATTTTGCCTCTTCAAGGATTCAGGTTAATACTATCAGGATTGAGGATGCTCCAGAGTACAAGCAGGTTCCTTTGTGGCTTTATGGGGCAGGTGCTGTGATTATTGGATTGTTTGCAATACCTACTGTGATGCATTTGAGGACTATTAATTTGAGTATTCTTGAGACTGCTGCAAGAGAGTATGCTCTTCAGTCTGTTTTCATCTGCTGGCTGATTGCTTTGGGAATAATTCTTGCAATTTATTTGTATGCTTATTATCACACAAAGATGTACAAGAAGTTATGGCAGGATGTTTATGATACTGAACAGGATTTTCCTCACCTGCTTCAGATTTTTTCCACTTATTTGAACCTGAATCGTTCATTGGAGAGCATCTTGCCTGATGTTGTTGATGATTATGAGACTCATGGCTTTAAGGATCACCCTGTTGTTGGTATTTTCAGGAAATTGTTTCAGAAATTGAGGACTACAAAGCAGTCTATTAAGAATCTTACGCGCAGGGTTCTTCCTAAGATTTGTCCTTCTAAAAAGGTCAGTAATAATATTTCGCAGATTGTTTCTTTTACTGATATCTCGCAAGCTAGTGCTGGAAGGGCTGCCAAGATGATGAGAAAGCAGACCTTGTCTATTTTTCAGCTGGATGATTACATTAAGTCTTTGCTTGCAGAGACAGTCAGCTTGATAAACATAACCGTGACAATGCTTGCTCCTTTATTGAGTGCTGCTGCAGTCATAATGTCTCTTGCCATTGTCATGAGCCTGAGGTTTATCACTCAACAGCTTGAAATCATACAAAACTCTCTTGGCGTTACACAGGGAACTGCCTTGAGTCTTGTTGACATTACAAAGATTATTCCTCCAACTGTTATTGAGGTGATTGTGAGTATTTACTTGATTCAGATGATGCTTGTCTTGAGTATTTTTGCCTCTAACATCAAGATTGGGAATGACAAGTATCAGACAATTAAGTCTATGAAGTCTAACTTGATGGGCTTTGCAATCTATACCGTCATCTTGTTTGTTGGTTTCATATTATTCAGGAACTTTGTGTTTCAGGGGGTTTTGGCATGAACAAGACCTTGTTTAAGATAGTGGGTGTGGTAATAACTATTGCTGCTGTTGCAGTGATGATAATGATAGTGAAAAATGTCCTGTATTCAGGAGGTTTTGTTTAAGATGGAGGTTGTGGAAATTGTGGTCTTCATTGGAATCGCGGTTTTGGTAGGCGGGTTCATAATCACGTTTTTGCTTGACTGGGATGTTCAGCAGACTTATGAAGACGTGAGAAGCATTGTCTTCAAGGAGCATGATGCAGAGGTTGGCTACAAGAAAGTTGACAAGCTTGGTTTCATGGCTGAATTGCATGACGCATGGCAGGACTGCGGTTTTGGAATGCTGAACAAGTCTGTCACGTTTTATGTCAGTGAGGAAGGGGAATTGACCAAGGAAGAGATTTTCACTGAGCTGAAGAAGTTGAATTACTGCAGGTCTCTGCAGAGCGCTGAGTTTGAGTGCGGCGAGAGAGAGGATTTAGAGATGGATGACATTGCCCTGCCTGCTGTGATTAATGCCAGATGCCAGGAGGAGAAACTGGTATTGTCAATATAGTGTGGTGATAATATGGAGATGCCTATAACTGTGATAATAACATTGTTCGTGGCTGTTGTAGTTGGTGTTGTGATAATCAATCTTGCAAGTGACATGATTACTGACTCAAAGTCCAAGCTTGATGCCTGGAATGATGAGGATGTTGATGATGAGAAGATTATTGAGCTTGACTCTGTCTTGAGCACAAGTGTGGCGAATCTTGCTGCAGAGTGCTACAAGAAGTACTATAATCAGGAGGCAGAGTCTGCTGTGTGCTTTGTTGTGTTAGGAGATGTTTCTGCTTCAGAGTCAGAGGTTGTTGCAGCATATCCTTACAGTGAGGATTCAATTGATGTTGACCTTTCAAATGCAAAGAATGCAGTGAGGATTGGTTATGATTTTGTTGATAATAAGATTAAGGTAAAAGGTTAGGAGGCGAGAAAAATGTATAGAGTATTTGACACAAAACTGGCATTGAGTAAAAAAGGAAGTGAAAAGCCGATAGAGATTTTTATAGCCTTGTTCGTTATCCTTGCAGTTGCCTTGGTATTGCTGAAGATGTTCCAGGGCCAGATATCTGACAAAACAAAGGAATTAAAAGACCTTGAAGCAGAGAGAAAGCTTGATGAATTGACTACAAAGGCAAAGGAAAAGTGTGACATGCTTTGTTCAAGAGGGGATTCTTTGACAGACAGGGCAAGGTTCTGCATGAGGCAGGTAACCAGTGATATTGATGGTATTGGTGTTGACCTTAACAACAATGAGTTATTGGATGACAGTGTGACAAACCTGCTTCCAGGAATGGTTGCTTGTGAAGATGCGATTTATTGCCCTCATGTGACCCAGTGCGGTCCTATAAGGACAATGAAGGACTGTATTCCTTTACTCTGCAATTCATTTGTAAAGTCTGGCTTTAGTGCAGAGCAGGCCACAGCAAGGCTTAAGGAATTGGTTCAGCCTGGAACCTGTGCAGACAGTAATGATGAGTATCACTGGTTCACTGTGCTTAAAGAGGACTTGCACTGTTAAAGATGGAGCAGCCTGTGTGGTTATTCTTCGGCATTGTTGCGGTTTTGATAGGCCTTGGAATAATCATTCATGTTGTTTATCTTAATGAGGAGGACTCTGTTATGCGGGGCTTGAGGCAGAGTCTTGACAAGCTTGAGGGGCAGTGTAATTTTGTTTGTGCTGCTGGTGAGGAGACTTTTTTGTCTGCAAGGGCAGAGCTTCCCACTAAAGCAAGGATTTTCACTTATAAGCAGAATATCTGCGGTGAATTGTCTGATGAGTTGAGTTACTGTGTGCAGTGCAATTGCGAGCTTGAGCCTTATGAGCTATCGCTTAACACGACTTTGGCTGAGAGGTTCAAGGTTCATTATTATGATTGTTTTTTTGAAAAGCTTGACCCTGGTGTCAGGATGGAGTGCCTTGGATGATGGTATCAGAAAGATTTCACTTGAGGATTAAGGGAAAGAAAGGGGATTCAGCAAGCAACATAATTGCCTGGATTGGATTGCTGCTTGCTGTCCTGATTTGCGTTAGTTTTGTTGCAGCGCAGGTCAAGCCTGGCCAGTTGATTGTTGAGGTGATTCATCAGGATCTTACAAAGGTGCAAACTAATATCAATAATGCCTGCAACAGTTATTATTACAGGGCCAAGTTCAATCCAATGATTGAGCAAGGAATCCTTACTGTAATGGATAATCAGGTCTGCATCAATTCAACTTATTTTGAGTGCAAGGAGTTCATTTGTGAGGATGATTTCAATATCTCGCTTGACCTTTCAAACATTACTTATTTGGTGATTGAGAAAAATGAAACTGTTCAGCTCTACCCAGAGTGATAGGCGCGGTGTATACGCGGTTTTGACTAGCTTTTTTTTCATAATTGTTGCCCTTGTTGCTACGATTGGTGTTTTGTTTTACCAGAACATGCTTGTGACTTTTGAGAGAAGCATTGAAAAGGATGCTAATGAGTACTCTGTTGTCACTGATGCAAAAAATGTCTTGTTCAGCTGTTATGGCAAGACTATTGATGAGAACAAGTTGAATGAGTCCTGCAATGTTTCAATGATTCAGGGCTACACTATTGAAAAGCTTGGCATTAACCAGTGTAATGAGTCTTTTCATGATTTTTTGAATAACTCGCGTTATGACCAGAGTTTTGTTTATGTTGTTCCGATTCAGGAGGACAAGAGAATCTGCTTGGGGAGGTTAAAGATTTTCCTATGAGTGTTACAGAGAACGTGATGGGCGGTGTAATTGTTATGTTTATTTTTTTGATAGCTGGTGCTATCGTGATTCATAATCTTACAGGGCACACTGTTGACAAGATGGAGCTCACAAAGAACAAGTATCTTGAAGAGGCTTACTCTTCTGATTTTAATGCCTTGCTTCAGGCCACAGAGCCTACTACTATGCGTTCTTTTTCAGATTTGCTCACAGATGCTTTGTACTATAGGCAGGATAACTTGACTTTTGGCAACACCACCATAAACACAAGAGAGTTTTTTACTTCAACTCTTGATGCTGCAATCGGAAAAGGCAGGTATTACATGGAGATTAAGCCTAAGATTATTGAAGTGAGTCTGAATTTTGTGATTGACGGCTCTAATTCTCTGCAGGATGAAAGAGAGCAGCTTGCAGAGGAATTGCCGAGTATTATTGAGGGTGTGAAGAAAAAGATTTATGAGACTGGTGAGGAGATTGTTGTTGCTAATGTTTACATTCTTGGCAATAAGTATGACTTGAAAGACAGGCAGAAGTGTGATATCTATAATACTGACCGCGCTGACATTACCTGTTATGTTATTGGTGCAGAGGAGTTGTATGCTGCTCCTGATGATTTTAATAATGAGACTTATGATGTTAACAGCAAGGACCAGTACAAGGTTGAGTTTAATGTGACTCCTCCTTATTCTGATGTTGATTATGTGAGGAATATAAGGAAGGCAGGTGAGAAGGATTATTATGAGGCTGACTGGGGTGCTGGTGTTGCTTATGCTTCTGCTCATAACAAGGGAATGGCCAGGCTTGTTGTATTGTTTCCTGTGAGTGATGAGTTGTCCACGAGCTCTATTCCAGATGCTTGTTTTCACATTAGTGATATTCCAAGGCAGAAGATGTGTGACTTGTGCAATACAGGCTGTCCTGCTGAGCGTTCCTCTGCTTCTGTTGAAAAAGCGCTTCAGGTTGCAAAGGCTAATGGCCATATTGTGAATCCGATTTATTCTTTTACTTGTGATTATGATTACAAGCCTATGTTTAATACTTATTTTGAGATTGTTAACAGCCGCTCAACAAGTAATGTCTGTTCAGAGGCGGCTTGCGGTGGGTGTTCTGTTAACAATGGCGTGTGCTTTCATCCTGACTGTGAGTCTGTTATTCTTGAGCAGATGAATCATGTTGCTGATGAGACTTTTGGAAAAGTCATCAACCTGGAGGATATCCAGAATCTTGTGTATGATATCAGCACTGCTATTGACGATAATATTGAGGAGTATAAGTTCAGGCTGGGGCAAGAGTATGATTATGCTGCGCGGTTTGTTTCAGAGAGAAGCCTTCCACTCCCTAATAAGTTAATGACTGACGCTAAACTATTTATTTACCCAAACAAGAACGAGGTGGCTTAAAATGAGAAAAAAAATGAATGTTAAAGCCAGTGCCGCTGCCCTTGTTTTGGTGTCTTTGTTGGCTGTTGTTGCAGGTGCTTTGTTCACCCTGCACAGCTATGATAAGTTTGAGGTTGACAGGAGCAGGCAGAATGAGATTAGTACAGAGGCTGCTATAACTTTGTCAAGGGCGATTAGTCTTGGTATCAATGATTTTGCCTTGAATGGTTTTTCAAAGAACAATAAGTATTGGTATTGCAACTATCCTTTGCCTCCTTATACTGATGAGGCTAATGAGAGTGTTGACTGGTTTGTTAATGAAAGGATAAGGAATTATATTCAGGCTTTGAGAGAGCAGGGAAAGTTTGTTAACATGCCTGACATAAAGAATGATGTTGCGGGCCTGGAGATAACTGGCTTGAATATGGACAGTATTTCTTATGATGTAAGTAATTATATTGTTGGTGTTGAGTCTGATGAATTCACAGAGAAACAGGATATCAGCAGCCGTTACACTAACCCGTTTAAGGTTTGGCTGATGTATAATAATTTTTATGATTGGATGAGGGATAATGCAGGTCACTTGACAGAGAATATTTACACAGAGGTTTTTGAGAACAAGGCGTGCCAGGCTATAAGCACTGATTGTGATTGTCCTGGGAGCGAGAATGGAAGGTTTATCAAGAACGCAACAATTGATGAGATGAAGCTTGAGATTGAGGATGTTTATCCTGCTCTTGACAAGTCTTTGGAAGAGCTTAATGCAAAGTTTGAGGGCACTGGCATAACCTGCGAGTATAGGATTGAGAAGTATCATATTGAGAATGAGGAAAAGATTGATTATTCTTATGCAGCAGATTCTTACTTGGACCAGGGAAAGACAGACACCCTGGATTGGGACCAGGTCTTGTATAATTACGAATACAAGATTTGGTATGATGATTTTACATTGCCAAATCCTGGGCAGGATGAATTAGGCGGGTGCCCTACTACAGATCCTGAGATTGATGCAACGTACAGGGAGCAGAGGATTAATCTTGATGTTGATGTTGATGAGACAGAGTCTGTTGAGTTTGAGGATGGAACGTGCACGAGCAATGTGATGTTTGAGTTGTTTCATGTTGAGGAGTTTGCCTTGAACAAGAAGCTTGGCTTGTTGTTGACTTATTCTTGTTCAGACCCAAGTGTTTCTATTGAGTCTCCTGATGGATTAAAGCCTTTTACAGGAGAGGTTGGCCTTCGGGTTAGTGTGAGGATGGACTGTCCTACTCCTTCATTGACAAAGGTTAATGGCAATGATGAGAATTCCTTTATCTGCGGTGGAGGCGGAGGAAGCTCTTGTTTTCCTGCAGGAACAAAGGTCCTGACTCCTGGTGGTGAGGTGAACATTGAGGATGTTGAGGTTGGCCAGGTAGTGATTGCTTATGATTTAGAGAATGACAGGCAGGTTGTCTCAAGGGTTTCAGAGATTGAGTCTCCTGTCAGGGAGGGTGTTTATGTGATTAATGACGGTTTGGTTGAAGTGACTGATGAGCATCCTTTCAGGGCAAGGAAAAAAGACGGTACTGTTGCCTGGGCTGCTATTGACAAGGAGCATGCTAAAGAGGATTCTGAAATAAATGAGCCTATTCTTGGATTGGAGATTGGTGATTTCTTGTTTACTTCAGGTAATTCCTGGGCAGAGGTAGAGAGCATGGTGTATGTTCCTGGTGCAGTGCAGACGTATAACCTGAAGCAGGTTGATTTTTACAATAATTTTTTTGCAGACAATTTGTTAGTGCACAACAAGCACATGGGTGTTGAAGGGGATATTTTTTGTCCTATTGAGTGTCCTGAGTGCCAGATGTGTGCAATGGATGGTGATGGCTGGATTTGCATCCCTGTTCTTATGGGCACTTCTTGCGGAGAGGATGTTTGCATGATTTGTGATGATGCAGGAGCGTGCACCTTGCCTGCTCCGCAGGGCATGCCTGATGACTGTCCTGGTGATTGCATGGTGTGTGATGGAGTGAACATGGGTGTTGAGGCTTGTATTCTTGGAGAAGGCGGTTTGGCAGAGGATTATGCCTGTTCAGTGCCTTGTTATGTCTGCAGTGCTGATGCTGTTTGTGACAAGATTCCAGAGGATTTTTCAGAGATTGATTCAAGTTTGTGTGGGGACTGCCAGACTTGTGGTTTGGTGAATGGCCTGCCTGCTTGCATGCCGGATGTTGAGGAGGATGGTGATCAGTGTGGCGCAGGAGCTTGCCAGATTTGTGAAAATGGTGCTTGTGTTCAGGCAGATGACGGCTTTAAGGATACTGATTGCGATATTTGTGAGGTTTGCGTGACAGGT
>Ga0180432_10001548_pt1 | contig 36196 bp, 34 predicted proteins | sample SS_ome_10_FD_132414 | JGI IMG/M metagenome (GOLD analysis project Ga0180432, IMG submission 132414) | Hypersaline lake sediment archaeal communities from the Salton Sea, California, USA - SS_1_MS_2 metaG | ecosystem: Environmental > Aquatic > Non-marine Saline and Alkaline > Hypersaline >... | reverse complement strand
TGGAACTATCCCCTGGAGGCCCAGAAGAACCAATGGGAGGGGAGGCTGAGTTTGACGTTCGTGGTTGAGGCGGACGGCACCGTGTCCGATATCATCCTGATACACTCCTCCGGCTACGAGGTCCTGGATGAAGCCGCCATCAAGGCCATCAAGTTTGCGTCGCCCTTTAATCCCATCCCCGAATCCATCGGTGTCAAGCGACTGAGGATCAACGCCAGCTTTGAGTATATTTCATCGCTTTTTGGCGTCAGATAGCGGTTCCTCACGAATTGTATTGCACCCCGAGGAAAAATTTAGTATATAAATCAATTGTCATTTTATTGATGAGAAGGAGAGACCCATGCTGGAATATCTCTCGAGTCCGGATATCATCCTCGCTATCCAGACCATCGCAAACCCGGTCCTGGATTGGTTCTTTATCGCAGTGACGTTTCTGGGGAATGAGGATTTCTACATCGCCGTGCTGCCGGTTATCTACTGGTGCGTCGATAAAAAATTCGGCATTCGGCTGGCCATCGTGTTCCTGGCGTCAGTGTATATCAACAGCCTCCTCAAGGATATCTTCGCCACAACCCGGCCGGATCCCGCCGATGTCAGGGTGCTCTACGGCAAGTCCGGCGGCGGGTACGCCTTCCCCAGCGGCCATTCCCAGGGGAGCGTCACCTTCTGGGGCGTCATCGCCTGGGAGGTGAAGAAGGCCTGGTTCTGGGCTCTCGCCGTTTTTCTCATGATCGCGGTGGGCATCTCCCGGCTCTACCTGGGCGTCCACTGGCCCATCGATGTGGCGGGGGGCTGGCTCATCGGCGCGATAATCCTGGGGGTATATTTCCTCTACGACGCCAAGGTGGATCACTCCCGGTCGTTCCTGAATATGTGGGGGTTGATTATCCTGGTGTTGATTATCGGCGTTGTGCTGTTCTTGATTCATCCCGCGGGACATATTGTCGGGGTGTTCGTCGGCATGACCATCGGGTATCTCCTGGAGGAGAAGCTCGTCGATTTCGATCCCCGCTCCGTCTGGTGGTACCAGGTTCTAAAGGTGGTGGTCGGCCTGGCGGTGGTCTTCGCCCTCAGGATATTTATCAAAAAGCTTCTCCCCGAGGGGGACATCTTTGATGCCATCCGGTACCTGATCATCGGGTTCTGGATCGCCCTGGGGATTCCCGCGATATTCCGGGGAAGAAAAAACTGAGCGCGGCTTCTCTAACCACACAACTTGCAGGGGACTCCCGGGATTATGACCGAGAAGAAACCGTACTTCGTGCACGAGTCCGCCTATGTTCATGACGACGCCGACATCGGCGACGGGACGAGCATCTGGCATTTTACACACATCAGGGAGCGGGTGACCATCGGTGAGAACTGCAACATCGGTCAGAACGTCTATATCGCCCCCGGCGTGGTCATCGGGAACGGAGTGAAAATTCAAAATAACGTGTCGATCTACGAGGGCGTGACCATCGAGGATTACGTGTTCGTGGGGCCGTCGGCGGTGTTTACCAACATAAAAATACCCAGAAGCGCCTTCCCCCGGAGGGACCAGTATGTCTCCACCCTGGTGAAACGGGGCGCCACCATCGGCGCCAACGCCACGGTGGTCTGCGGCGGCACCCTGGGGGAGGGGTGTTTCATCGCCGCCGGGGCGGTGGTCACCGGCGATATCCCCCCTTACGCCCTGATGATGGGCACACACGCGACAATCGCCGGCTGGCGGTGCGAGTGCGGAGAGAAGATCGTCTTCGACGAGGCCGAGAAGTTCGGCGACTGCGCCGTGTGCGGCAGGCGCTATCAGAGGGAATCGGATCGGGTGACCCCGATCGTCAAGAGAGAGGAATAGAGGAACATGAAAGTACCCCTGCTGGATTTAAAAAGCCAATTTGTAGAGATCGAAGGGGAGATCCGGGACGCCATCGACCGCGTGCTGGATTCTCAATATTTTATCCTGGGCCCGGAGGTGGTCGAGCTGGAAAAAGAAGTCGCCGACTACTCCGGCGCTGCCTTCGGCGTGGGCGTGGCGTCGGGGAGCGACGCGATCCTCCTTGCCCTGATGGCCCTGGATATAGGCCCTGGGGACGCGGTGGTGACCACACCCTACACGTTTTTCTCCACCGCCGGCTCCATCACCCGCCTTGGCGCCGCGCCCCTGTTCGTGGACGTCAAGTCCGACTCGTACAACATGGACCCCGAGGCGTTGAAGGCGTTCCTCGGCGGCCTCACGAAGAAGGGCGGCGGATACGTGACCGCGGACGGCCTGAAGGTGAAGGCGGTGATGCCCGTGCACCTTTACGGCCAGGCGGCGGACATGGATCCCATTCTCGACCTGGCGAAATCGTACAGCCTCGCCGTGGTGGAGGACGCCGCCCAGGCCATCGGCTCCGAATACAAGAGGCGGCGGGCCGGATCGATGGGTGACGTGGGCTGTTTTTCGTTCTTTCCCTCGAAGAACCTCGGCGCCTTCGGGGACGGGGGGATGATCACCACCTCCACGGAAAGCGTTCGGGACAAGATCGTTATGCTCAGAAACCACGGAAGCAAGCCGAAATATTATCACAAGTTCGTGGGGCTCAACAGCCGGCTGGACGCCATCCAGGCGGTGGTGCTCAGGGTGAAGCTGAAACATCTGGACGACTGGAGCGAGGGGAGAAAGAAGAACGCCGATCTCTATCGAAAACTGCTTTCTGATGCCGGCCTCACGGCCCCCGACGGTCCGGTGACGGCGCCCGAGGAGCTTCCCGATCGACGACACATCTACAACCAGTTCGTCATCCGGGTACAGAAGCGGGACGATCTCCGCACCTTCCTGGGCGATCACGACATTGGCACGGAGATATACTACCCGGTGCCACTGCACCTCCAGGAGTGCTACGCATCCCTGGGCTATAAGGAGGGGGACCTGCCGGTCTCCGAGGCCGCGGCGAATGAGACCCTGGCCCTTCCCATCTATCCCGAGCTGACTGACGACATGCAGCGCTTCATCGTCGAGGTGATCGGTGAGTTCTACGGAAAATAAGACGATCGCCGTAGTGGACTACGGCATGGGAAATCTCAGGAGCGTCAGCAAGGCCCTGGAGCGGGTGGGGCTCAATGCCGTGGTCACCTCGGACCCGGCGCTGATCGCCGACGGCGCCGGCATGGTGCTGCCGGGGGTGGGGGCTTTCGCCGACTGCATGAGGAACCTCGATGGCTCGGGGCTGGTGTCCCCGGTGCTCGATTTCATCGCCAGCGGCCGTCCCTTTCTCGGCATCTGCCTGGGGCTGCAGCTTCTGTTCACCGAGGGCTTCGAGTTCGGCCGGCACGAGGGGCTGGGGGTGATCCCCGGAACGGTGGTGCGGTTCGAGGGCGAGGCCTTCGAGGGAGAGGGAAAGCTGAAGGTTCCCCACATGGGGTGGAACCGGGTCCGCTGGGCCCAGGACGGTCCCCCCTTCAGCGCGGTCGAGGACGACAGCTATTTTTACTTCGTCCACTCCTATTACGTGGTGCCCGACGACGAACAGGACGCCGCGGGGATAACCGACTACGGCATCGATTTCGTCAGCGCCGTTCGCCGGGACAACATCATCGCCACCCAGTTTCACCCCGAAAAGAGCCAGGCGGTGGGGCTTCGGCTGCTCACGTCGTTCGGGGAAATGGTGACGTCATGGGATTCGTAGTCGTCCCGGCGGTGGACATCCGGGGCGGCAAGGCGGTCCGGCTGGCCCAGGGGGATTACAGCCGGGAGACGGTCTACGACGCCGATCCACTGGACGCCGCCCGCCGCTGGGTGGATGCCGGGGCAGCCCGGCTTCATCTTGTGGACCTGGACGCCGCGAAGAGCGGTGATACCATGAACCGGGACATCGTCGTCCGCATCGCCCGGGAGCTTGACGTCCCGGTGGAGATCGGCGGCGGCGTGCGATCCATGGATGTGGTGAAGGATTACCTCGACGCGGGAATCCGATGGGTGATCGTGGGCACCGCCGCTGTGACCGATCCGGACTTCGTGAGGGAAGCGGCGGCCGCGTACCCGGACCGGATCATCCTGGGGATAGACGCCCACGACGGCATGGTGAAAACCGCCGGGTGGCTGGAGTCCACGAAGGTGACGGCCGTGGAGTTGGCCCGATCCTATGCGGATGTGAAGATCGCCGCAGTGATCTACACCGATATCTCCCGGGACGGCGTGGGGACCGGGGTGGATTTGGACGGTACCCTGGAGATGGCCCGGGGGTGCCCGTTTCCGGTCATCGCCTCGGGGGGGGTGCACGTTGCGTCGGACATCGTCCGTGTCGCGTCTCTCTTTGCCGACGGCATCACCGGGGTGGTGGTGGGACGGGCGCTGTATGAGGGGACCCTGACCCTGGAGACGGCCATTGCCGAGGCGAAAAGGGCGTCGGACGGATAACACATTACAGAAAAGCGGTTCAGAGATATGCTCACCAAGCGAATCATCCCCTGTCTCGACGTCAAGGACGGTCGGGTTGTGAAGGGGGTCAATTTCATCGATCTCGTCGACGCCGGTGACCCGGTGGAAAACGCGTCGTTCTACGACCGGGAGGGCGCCGACGAGCTGACGTTTCTGGACATCACCGCGTCCTCGGACAAGCGGGACATCATCATAGACGTGGTCCGACGAACCGCCGAGCAGGTCTTCATGCCCCTGACGGTGGGCGGCGGCGTCCGCACCCTGGAGGACATCAGAAACCTCCTCGTGGCCGGGGCAGACAAGGTCTCCATCAACACCGCGGCGGTGAAGAATCCCCGGTTCGTCGAGGAGGCGGCAAACCGCTTCGGCTCCCAGTGCATCGTGGTGGCGGTGGACGCGAAGCGCCGCCGGGGCGAGGACTGGGGGCGCCACATTAAAAAAAGCGAGCGGCGCATCGCCGGAAAAGAGGGGGACGAAAAGCTTACCTGGGAGGTGGTCACACACGGCGGCAGGGAGACCACCGGGATAAATGCGATGGAGTGGGTGGTGATGATGGAGGAAATGGGGGCGGGGGAGATCCTTTTGACCGCCATGGATTTCGATGGCACCCGGGAGGGATACGACCTGGCGCTGACCCGGCGGGTGGTGGACCTGGTGTCGATCCCGGTGATCGCCTCGGGAGGGGTGGGAAACCTCGATCACGTCTACGAGGGATTCAGCATTGCCGGCGCCGACGCGGCGCTTGCCGCATCGATTTTTCATTTTCGGGAACACACCATCCGGGAGGCGAAGGAATACCTCCGGGATCGGGGAGTTCCTGTGCGGCCGACGAACTGACGCATGAGATTGTATGAAGATCATCGCGGGCACTCTCAAGGGCCGGAAGGTGCTGGTTCCCACCGGGAAGCGGGTCCGGCCCACCGGCGCGAAGGTGAAGGAGGCGCTGTTTTCCATCATCGCCGACGAAGTTCATGACGCCGTGGTGCTGGACGTTTTTTCCGGGTCCGGGAGCGTCGGCATCGAGGCCCTCAGCCGAGGGGCCGACTCGTGCACCTTCGTCGAGCGGGATAAAAGCGTCATCGACGTTCTGGCCCGGAATCTCTCACAGTTCGGCCTTGAGGACAGGGGTAAGATTCTTCCCCTTGAGGCGAAGCGGGCGATGAAGCTGTTGGAGAAACAAAATGAGCGGTTCGATATTATATTCCTCGATCCGCCCTATTCGTATTTCGTCAAGACCAAGCGCATCGTCGAGTCCCTCTCCCTCGGGGGAATCCTGGCCCCGGATGGGCTGCTCGTCTGGGAGCACGCCGTCGAGACGACGCCCCGGGAGACCATCGGATCGTTCACGAGGGAGCGAGAAAAAAAATATGGAGATACGGCACTGTCATTTTATCGCGTACAATGAGGTATGAATCATGTCCGATCTTGCAGTACTTCCCGGTTCATTCGACCCGATTACCATGGGACACATCGATCTCGCCGAGCGGGCGTTGAAGGTCTTTGACCGGGTCATCATCGCCATCGGTATCAATCCCTATAAGCAGACGCTCTTTTCGGTGGAGGAGCGCATCGAAATCATCAAGGACTCCCTGAAGGAGTACAACGACAGCGTTATCGTCGACGCCTTCGAAGGCCTGCTGGTGGATTACATGGACAAGGTACAGTCCCGGGTGATCATCAGGGGGCTTCGAGCGGTGAGTGATTTCGAGTTCGAGCTTCAGCTGGCGCTGATGAACAGGAAGCTCAATCGGGATATCGAAACCTTTTTTCTCATGACCGGATATCGATACCTCTACGTCAGCTCCAACATCATCAAGGCCACCGCTATGGCCGGCGGCTCCGTGGAGGGGCTGGTGACGCCGTTTGTGGAAAAGAAGCTCAAGGAAAAATTCCCCGACGCATACAGGAAACGGGAGGGCAGTCGATGAAGAGAAAACTTGCGGAGCGGGTGCTGGGGCTTGCGCCGTCTCCGACCCTGGCGATTTCCGCCCAGGCCAAGGCGATGAAGGCGAAGGGGGAGGACGTGATCGGCTTCGGTGCCGGGGAGCCGGACTTCAAGACGCCGGAGAATATCAGCGAGGCGGGCATCCGGGCGATCAGGGACGGCAGGACCGGCTATACCGACGCCTCGGGGATCATGGAGCTGAAAGAGGTGATCTCCGAGACGATACGAAAAGAAACCGGGGCCGAATATAAACCGGAGAACATCATTATAAACTGCGGCGGCAAGCACTCCTTCTTCAACCTGTCCCTCGCCTTCTTCGAGCCGGGGGACGAGGTGCTGGTGCCGGCGCCCTACTGGGTGTCGTATCCGCCCATGGTGTCGCTGTCGGGGGCTGTGCCCGTCATCGTCCCGGCGCCCAAGGAGCAGGGCTTCAAGGTGACGGTGGATGGGCTTCGCAAAGCCGCCACGAAGCGGACAAAGGCCCTGGTGCTCAACTCCCCCTCCAATCCCACCGGCGCCGCCTATACCGGAGAGGAGTTGAAGGAGATCGCCGGATTTTGTCTTGAAAACGACATCTACATCATATCCGACGAGATATACGACAAGCTCGTCTACGACGGCTTCACCCACGTCTCGACGGCGTCTCTGGGGAAAGACGTGGCGGATATGACCATCTATCTCAACGGCGTCTCCAAGACCTACGCCATGACCGGCTGGCGCATCGGTTATACCGCGGGCCCGGCGGACCTCATCAAGGCCATGGGAAAGATCCAGAGCCAGAGCACATCCAATCCCGCCACCATGTCCCAGTGGGCGGCCATCGAGGCCCTGACCGGCCCCCAGGACGACGTGGAGATGATGCGCCGGGAATTTGAAGCGCGCCGCTCCATCATCGTCGACGGTCTGAACGAGATACCGGGGGTCTCCTGCCTGACGCCCCAGGGGGCGTTTTACGTCTTCCCCGATGTCTCGAGGGTCTACGGCGCCTCCACCGGGGACGGGGTCATCGAGGGCTCGGTGGACTTCGCCTCGTACCTCCTTTCGCAGGTGAAAGTCGCCCTGGTGCCCGGCTCCGCCTTCGGAGACGACCGCTGCGTGCGGCTGTCGTACGCGTCGTCGGTGAAGGAGATAGAGGAGGGCGTTCGCAGGATCGGCGAGGCGGTGGCCGCCCTGTCCTGATCGGGGGGGATGAACTGCTGGGAGGAAACGTGAGAGAGTAACGTGGGGAGGGAACTCACGAATACACTGCGGGCGGCGGCCGTGAAGGCCGTCGCCCGTTTTTTTATTCCACAGCGAATCCGAATAGGGAGGAGTCGCCCGTTTTCTGTTTGATTATTCCACCGGTCCCGGCGGCTATTCCCTCGGCTTTTCTCCGAAGACCACCGCGTCGTAGACGTATATCTCGGTGTCCTCGTCCCGCCAGTCGTCACGCTTCAGTCCCGCCTTGATGCATGTCTCCCCGAGAAAGGTCTCCCGGTCCCACCCTCTTTCTGTCGCCACCTGGGGAAGCAGCGTTCCCCGGCGCATCCCCCTGATGATATAGAGGCCGTGAACCCCCACCTCGATTTCCGAGACGTCGGAGATGCGGCGAAGGGGGCTGAGCACCGATATCTCGATATCGATGTCGTCCATTTCATCCGGGGTGACCGACGAGAACCTCGGATCGTTTTTGGACGCGGCCACCGCCATGTCTGCAACGGTATCGGCCAGGGGGCCGTCGGCCTCGAAGCGCCCGATACATCCCCTCAGCCGCCCCCCCTTGTGCAGCGATACGAAGGCGCCGGCCTGGGTGTTGAGGATATCGCTGTCGGATTCATGTATCTCGGCGGGATGTGTGCCGGCCGCCCCCGCCGCCGTTTCCATGGCGCAGCGGGCGATGGAGAGAAGCTTCTTCTTGTCCGAATCGGTCAGGTGAAAAGTCGTCATGGCTTGTTACCCGGTTGGCGTGTCGATATCTTCAGGAGGGGGTATCTCGATGATATCGTAGCGTGGTGAGAGTTCGCAGAGAATCCCCTCGATCACCTCCTCGAATCCGGGGGCGATCATTAACTCGATGGTCGAGGTCGTGTTCGGCAGGGTCCGCATCACGGCGGCTCCCTCGTAGGCTTCCAGGAGAAATTTCAACGGCCCGATGCCCGAGGGATCCAGGGTGAAATACCGGTTGTGCGTATCAGTGACCGTCCGCGGATTCTGATTCATTGTGCCGCCCGCCGTCTACATGATTCTTCGGGTAATCGTCTCCCGGCCTCTGTGTGACATTGTACCCGATTTTCGCCCCGATTTCCAATACTGTAATCAATAAAAATATCAGCAACGCCTGAATGACCATTATCAGGGCGATAAAGAAGCTCGCGTCCCTGAGCGCCAGGGTCCCCAGGCCCAGGATGACGTTGAGCACCAGGATGAAGATGACCGCCAGGGTCTTGCTGCCGAGGATGTCGTTCATCCGATGGTGGATGTGATCGTGGCCGACGAACGCCAGCAGCTCCCGGAAGCTTTTCACCTTGCCGCTGATGATGCGCGCCAGGTTCGTATAGGTCGTGTCATAAATCAGAACGCCGAAGATGATCAGCGGTGTCGAGAACGACACCAGCGGGTCGTTATCGGCCCACTCGCCCAGGACCGCGAGAGACGCCAGCACGAAGCCGAGAAAGGAGCTGCCGCCGTCACCCAAGAAGCTCCTGGCCGGCCTTCCCGGAATAAAATTATAGGGGACAAATCCCGCGGTCGATGCGAAGAGGGCGATGGAAAGGAGCCCCAGCTCCAGCTGACCGGTCTGTCCCGCGATGACGGCCAGGAACACGCCGATGATGATGGAGACGCCCGAGGCGAGGCCGTTCATGCCGTCGATGAAGTTCATGGCGTTGGTGATGCCCACGATCCACAGAAACGTGATGAAATAATTGCCGATCATCCCGACGATCGTGGGGTGAAACAGCTTGAGCACCACGCCGCCCAGGACGACCACCCCGAACGCCACCGTCTGGGCCAAAAGCCGTATCCACTCCCTCACACCGAAGATATCCTCCAGGACGCCCACGACGACGATAATGAACGAGGCGATGATGACCGAGACGAGGGCCGGGGTGAGGACACCGTTGAGCAAAAGTGCCGTGTAGAATGCGACGGCCACCGCCGCGCCCCCCAGCCGGGGCGTGGGGGTGTCGTGCACCCGCCGATCGCCGGGGTGGTCCAGAACGCCCCACCTGCGGGCGATCCACATGATCGGCGGCATGAGGGTGAAAGAGCAGGAAAAGGAGAATAGAATGAGCCACAGCCATTTTCTGTCTCCATCGAAAAACGGGCAGAAGAATGTGCACAGGACCAGAGCCGACATTAAAAGGAGCATCAGGTACCAGAATGGGCCGACCAGGCGATGTTTCATGATTCCTCCATCATACATGGGATCAAGCTATCTGTGATTCTCATAATCGATTCGTCCGAGAGCGACGGGTAGATGGGGATGGAAACATCCCGGGCGTATGCATGTGCCGCGCCGGGAAGCGGGTCGCCCTTCGTGTAGTGATACAGGGGCTTAAACACCGGGCGACGGGCGTGTATGCCCAGATCGTTGAAGCGATCGATGACGATCCCCGGATCGGCGCCGCCGGTCTTTACCACGAACCGGTAGTGGATGTCCTCTCCCTCGGGCCGCTCCGGGGGGGGCTCGATGCCCGCCTTACGGCACGCCGTTCGGTATCTATCGGCGATATCCCGGCGCCGGGCGAGGAGCCGGTCGAGCCGGGAGAGCTGGGAGAGGCCCAGGGCGGCCTGGATGTCGCTCATCCGGTAGTTGAACCGGAGCTTTCCGTCGTCTCTCTGGTCGTAGTGTATCAGGTCCCGGGCGGCGTCTGTGATCTCCCTCCTGGGCGAGGCCAGCATGCCCCCCTGGCCGGAGGTGATGACCTTCGTGGCGTAGAAGGAAAAGACCGAAACATCCCCGAGGCTCCCGGCGGGTCTATTGTGACATACGGCGCCGAGGGCCTGGGCGCAGTCCTCCACCACGAAGAGGTCGTGCTCTTCCGAGAGCGTCATGATGTCGTCCATGGGGGCGGTGCGGCCGAATACATGGACCGCGATGACGGCCCTGGTCCGCTTCGTGAGGGCCGACTGGATGTGATCAGCCGTCATCAGGCCGGAATGGGGGTCCACGTCGCACAGGACCGGCGTCGCGCCGGTATACCTGACTGCCTGAAGGGGTGATGTGCAGACGTACGCGGGGATGATCACCTCGTCGCCGGGGGCGATTCCCGAGGAGATGAGGGCGAGGTGCAGCGCCGCGGTTCCCGACGACACGGCCACGGCGTCCGGCACCCCCAGCCGCAGGGCCAGCGCCTCCGAGAATCGCCCGTGGCACGGGCCGTCGGCCAGCTGTCCGGATAAAACGGCGGCGGCGACGGCGTCGGCGTCCGATGCGTCTATCGTGGGCCGGGAATGGGGTATCACATCCTGCACGATTTCACCCACACGATTAGAGGTTGATGATGAGCCGCTGGGGGGAGAACGCCTCGGCGTATTTCAGCCGGGACTGAATCCCCCGATAATTCGCCAGGGAGCGGGCGATCTCCAGGATGGACAGCCCCTCGATATTTGTCTTCATGACCTGGGTGCGATGGGCCATCAGGGCCTGGAGCTTCGTATCCAGAAACTGCTCGATATCCACGAAGACCGTCGGCGTGAAATTCTGGGTGGTGGGGCCCTCGTAGTAGAGGAGGTTGCTGACGTGCCGCGCGGCGGAGTTGACGGCCATGGACAGCTCCCGGTGATCCTGGTGGGTATCTTCAAAATAGTTGACGAAGATCATCCGGGGTGAGACCGTTTTGATGACCTCCTCCACCGACTGGATCAGCTCGTTCTGGGAGGGGAGGACGGTGTCCTTGAAGCCGCCCCAGAAGGTGTTCTTAGCCCATATGAGCCGCTGGGCGTCCTTCTGCTCGTTTTGCCGCTCCTTCGGGTCCCCGCCCATTTCACCCCGGGTCATGACCATCAGGTAGATGCCGCACCCCTTCCGGGCGTACTTGGCCAGCGTCGCCCCGCAACCGAATTCGATGTCGTCGGGATGCGCCCCCACCGCCAGGATGTCTATATTCATGTTCCGCTTCCTCGCTGAGTGGTGTCGAGATATTCCATCGCCCGCTTTCCGGTGTTGAACAGCAAGTCCACGGCGGAGAGATGGGACGAAAAGCCGTTGAAGACCTGGGGATATTCCGGGTGCTCAAACGCCTGGAAGAGCACCTCTATCCCCGCTTCCTTCCAGGTTTTCATATCCATGTAGTCCTTCCCCCCGACGCCGGCCAGGTAGCGGTCTCCGCCCAGCTCCCGGGTGATCTCGATGAGCCGCCGGTCCCGGTCCGTGCTCGAGGGCTCCATCTCCGATGCAAGATACAGCGGCGTGTCGATGCCGAAAGACGACGCGATGAGCCGTATCGTCTCGATATTCAGGGGAGAGAGCAGCTCCCAGGGTCGATCGAAGAGGTCCTCGAAGGCGTCTCTGTAGTCGCCGTAGAAGGGCGCCCTGCCGTAGCAGGAGTTGAGCGCCGCCAGATGCTTCTTCCGCCATGTAACCGTCGTATTGATACGGACGTCCTTGATGTCCTGGCCCAGCTTCTGGAGCACCGGCACCGTCAGCCACTGGGGGCCCCCGGGCCCCTTGATTTGGTTCCGGTTCTGAAACTCGTTCTTCTTGAACTGCACCGTATCCAACAGGACGAAGGCGTCCGCCCGGTTCATCTTGTCGAAATACCCGAGCCAGGGCATATACTGGGGTTGATGAATCGCCACGATCATGGGACATCCTCCATCAGCTCCCGGTAGACGGCGGCGGTGTTCTCCACCGCGGTGCGTATGTCATACCGGGCCCGGGCCCGCTTTTCCCCTTCGACTCCCATCCGCGCTCGGGCGTCGGGGTCGCCCAGAAGATCGACGCACGCCGCCGCCAGGGCGCCGGGGTCGTCGGGGGGAACCAGGACGCCCGTCACCCCGTCCTCCACCACCTCCGGGATGCCCCCCACCCGGCTCGCCACCACAACAAGCCCGCACGCCATCGCCTCCACGACGGCAAGGCCCATCCCCTCGTTCACCGACGGCATCACGAAGAGGTCCGCCGCCGAGAGCAGCACCCCCACGTCATTCCTGTGGCCCGGAAGATGAACGTGATCGGAGACCCCCAGCCGCGCTGTTTCAAGGACGAGGCGCCCTCGCATCGATCCGTCCCCGACCAGCAGGAAGCGCACAGTGTGGCCTTCGAGGGATTGGGAGACGGCGTCGTTGATCAGAGGCGCCGCGCGGATGAGGGTCAGGTGTCCCTTGACCGGCTCCAGCCGACCGACGCTTGCGATCACAAAATCCTTCTCGGGCCACCCCAGGGCCGCCCGGGCGCCGGGGCGGTCTTTTTGCGTCACGAGCCCTTCGATGTCGACGCCGTTGGGGACGACGCGAAACTGATCCTCTTTCCCGATGCCCAATTCCTGGAATTCCCGGGCCTCGGCCCGGGAGAGGGTGATGATCCGCCGGCACCACCCGGCGGCGAGCCTCTCCGCCAGGACAAAAATCCGTGTCTGCCAGGGGGGGAAGTAGCCGGAAAACACGGTGCCGTGGGGCGCGTAGATCGTCCGCCGATGGCCCGCGAGCCGTGCCGCGAGCCTCCCCAAAAACCCCGCCTTGGACGTGTGGGCGTGGATGATATCATATCCGCTCCGACGCATCAAGGACCACAGGGATACCAGCGCCGCCGCATCCCGAAGGGGGGCCGGGCGGCGTATCATTGAGGAAATGACATGATATGTCACGCCGCGCTTCTCCAGTTCTCCCGTGATGTCTCCCGCCCCGGGGGCCTTTCCTGTGGCGACCTCCTGGACGAAGGCTTCGGGATCCAGCCCGTCGAGGAGGGAGAGGAGCACCCGGGGGGCGCCGCCCTCCTCCATCCGGGTGATGACATGAAGAATCCTCGCCCGTTTGTCCGGATAATTGGAATTCTGTATGCCTGTATCCATCAGAATCGAAAGAGCTCCGTGCAGCGGTCGCAGGCCGGAAACCGCCCGCGGTTTTTGACCTCCCGGCGGTAGCGCCGGTATCGGTCGTTGTTCCAGATGTCGTAGAATGAAGCGTCGTCCAGGGATCCCATCGACACGTTCATGGAGAGACAGGGCCTGACGCTTTTATCCGGGAATATGTACGCGGTCATCCAGGGGCTCTTGCACCGTCCCGAATAGCTCCGGGGCTGGAAGGGGAACTCGGTATAGTAGCGAGCGATCTCCTCCCGGGTCAGATTCGGGTATATCGATGCACCCAGGGCCGTCGCCTCCCGTATCTGCTCTGTGAGTATCTCCGGATCTATATCCGGCAATGTGTCCTCGATGAATCCCGCCCAGTCGGTGCTCTCGGTGTCGAAGAGGTCCGTCATGATCCGGTTGTGGCGGTCGTACATGTCACGGCTGATGAAGATGAGGTGGTGAAACGTGACGTCCCGGACCCCCAGGCCCCGGGCCGTTTCGACCGTCTCCGCGAGATGCCGGTAGTTGAAATCGAAGATGGTGCTGTTGACGTTGACGATCGGGTGCTTCTTCCCGGCCTTTTTCTTTTCCTCGGCCAAAAGGGCGAAGCCGGTCCGGGCCTCCTCGAACACGCCGTCTCTTCCCCGGACCCGGTCGTGGACGGCGGGAGGGCCGTCCAGGGAGAAGATGATCTCGTCCAGCCCCGCGGCCACGAGGTCGGCGGCGTGGCGGGAGAGCAGCGTCCCGTTGGTGATGATGTTCACCCTCAGCCCCGCCCCCTTGATCAGGGAGACGGCACCGATGATATCCTTGTAGAGGAGTGGCTCGCCCCCGAAGAGGGTTATGGCGGGGGGGAGTATCTTCCTGCGGGAGAGGTCGGCGACGACCGCCTCGATGTCGGAAAGGGACAGCCTCCGGGAGAGGATCTCCGGCGTGTAATAGACGGACGATCCCCCCTCGCCCCACTGGCCGCACATGGCGCACCGGAGGTTGCACGCATAGGAGGGGAGCAGCGAAACGGTCTCCGGCGGGGTGCTCCACCCTCTCCCCAGGCGGTAGGAGACCGATCCCCGGGCCCGCATCAGGGCGGCCCTGACGGCATAGACCGGAAATTCCCGCGCCTTCTTGATGCTGCGTCGCAGGTTTCTGAGAGGAATCATTGGGGTTCATCCTCCTGATGCATCAGGTGGTCCTCCCGCTCCCGGTCGTGGGGGTAGTAATAGTCCTTGTTCCAGTCGGAAGTGGTGCTGAAAAAATCGGCGATGTAGGAGGCGGCGAGCCCCGCAAGGATGATAACCAGCGCGATGAGGAGGTATATCCTCCGGTTGTTTCGCGATATCCGTTTCTTTCTTCGGGCCACGGCATCACCCCACTATTGACCGAATGGTCTCTAACATTGTCTCAACATCCTCCTGTCGGACCCCCGGATGGGTCGGCAGGACCATCAACCCCTCGGCGATGCGGCTCGCCGCGGGAAAGGGATCGGTATCCTTTGGGTATCCCAGGTCGTATATCCGGTGGATCGGCTTGAGATACATCCGGGCGGTGTCCACGCCCCGATCGAAGAGTGTCCGCTGAATCTTCGCCAACAGCCTCGGCTCCTCCACCACGATGGGTAGGTGATTGTATGACGGCCGGGCGCCCTTCAGGATGCGGGGGAGCGTTATGCCTTTAATATCGGAAAGCTCCCGGTGAAGGACATCGCCGTTTTTTCTCCGGGCCGTCACCTGCTCCTCCAGGGCCGCGAGCTGCTCCATCCCCAGCCGGGCGATCAGGGGCGATCCCCCGGTCGGCTCGAAGTGATCATGAACGGTGGTGGATTTGAACGGGGCGATCAGGCGATAGAGGGGCCCGTAGATTTCAGGCCTCACGGCCCCGGACATCAGCGCCAGGGTGCCCCAGATCCTCACGTTTTGCCTGAGCGTCTGGTTTCGGATGTTACTGGCCTCTTCGGCGACGAGCCGTGCGATCCTCTCATCGGATACCGTGGCCATCCCCCCCCGAAACGTCGAGATGATCTTTCCCTTGCATAATGAAAAGAGGCCCGCCTCGGAGAGTCACCCTACCGGCCGACCGCCGATCTCCGCCCCCGGGGCCTGGGCGGCGTCCTCGATGACGAAAAAGCCGCTCTCTTTCCCCAGCCGCTTCACGGGCGCCGGGTCCATCGGAAAGCCGAACATGTGCACCGGCATCACCGCCAGGGTGTTTTCATCGACGACGTCCCCGAGGCGATCCGGGTCCAGGTTGAAGGTGGCGGGGTCCACGTCGCACAGCCCGACGGTCAGCCCCGCCAGTGAGACTGCCAGGGTCAGGGTGGGGACGGTGTAGGCCGGGAGGATCACCCGCTTCTTGTCCGGCGCCAGGCGGGAGAGGGCCTTCAATATGACGTATAGCGCCGTGGTGCCGGAGCCGACCAGAAACGCCCGATCGGTGTTCACGGCGGCGGCGAACTCCCTTTCGAAGCGTGCCACGTCACGGGGGCCGGTGCCCCTCACTGCCCCCAGGAGCCCGCCCGTCGATTGATGAAATGAGTTGGTCGGTATCCGCTTCACCGCGACGCCCCCCTCGGTCCCCGGAGGCCGCCGCCGACCGGCCCGTGTGTCCCGCTGTTCATCATCCGAATCACCGTTGTCTTTTGTATGAAATATTTCATATCTCGTATATTATCATATCACATTATATGCCCGAGACGAAAAGGGAGGCGGGCGATGTGACGCGCCCGAATATTCATGAAATCCTTCATGAACCCGAACCCCCTCTCCTCCGGTCGAGCGTCCCATCGATGATGTCGATGAGGCGTCCGGCGGTCTTCTCCCAGCTGAAGTGTCGGAGGATGAATTCCCGGGCGTTCACTCGTATCGTTTCCGCCCGCTCCCCGTCGGAGAGAAGCGACCCGATGGCCTCCGCCAGGGAGTCCGGAGTCACCTCTTCGATGCGATGATAGTGCACCCCGTCCTCCAGCTCGATGCCATATATATCGGCGATATTGCTTACCACCACCCCCCCGGCGGACAGGTACTCCAGCATCTTCAGGCTCCCCCCGGACGAATAACCCCGGATGAGGTATATCAGGACGGCGGACGCGTTGATAAAGGCGGGGATGTCATCATGGGGCTTCATGCCGCAGAAGATCACCCGGTCCCCGATCGAAAGCGCCGCGGCGCGCCCTTCGCAAAATGCCCGCTCTTCGCCGTCGCCCACCATGAGGAACATCGCATCCGGGTGATCCCGTATGACCGATGGTGCGGCGTCGATGATCAGTGGAGTGAGGGAGTGGGGGTAGAAGGAGCCGACGAAGGTGATATACTGTTTCTCCGGAGAGAGTCCAAGGGACGTTATCGACGACGCCCGGTCCCCGGGACGGAAGATCTCCGTATCGACGCCGTTCGTGACGACGTGCACATGCTTGTTTTTCAGTCGATAGGTTTCCCGAAAGATGTCCACCAGCTCGGCGCTGACGAACACGAGATGCCTGACGACACGGATGCTGAGCCGCTCCAGCATCCGGAGCATTCGAATCTTCATCCGGGAGGTTCCCTTCAGGGCGTGCTCCGTGAGCATGGAGCCGTTGACCTCCATGACGAGCGGGATCCCCAGGAGGCGGCATGCGACGGCGATGCCGGGCATGAAGCCGGTCTCCCGGGAATAGACCGCCCGGGGCCGCCTCTTGACCCCGTGATAGAGTACGAAGATGGGGAGCAGCACCAGATACAGGTACTCCCGGACGAAGCGGAGGTCTACGGTCGGAACCGGGACAACCCGGCACCGGGGGGGACGGGTGAAGGGATATATCTTCGGGATGAACAGCGTCACGTCCTCTCCTCTCCGTGTCCACGCGTCGACCACCTCCCGGATGTGCACCGTCCAGGCCGCCTCCCGCCGCAGGTCTTCAAAGCAGGTATAGAAGACGCCGTCAGTGGGGGTCATATTTTCCGCCCTTTCCCTCATCGGTCGTCCCCCCGGGCGTGATGCGTAAAGAGCTCCATCAGCCTCCGGGCGACGTCCCGGATGTCGAACCCCTCCAGCACCCGCTCCCGGCCTGCCCGGGCGAATCGCCGGGAGAGGTCGTCGTCGGTCAGCACCCGAAGTATCGCTGCGATCAGCGGCTCGGTCGAATCCTCGGGCGTCAGGAGGCCGCTCTTTTCGTGCTCGATCAGCTCCGGTATCCCGGAGATGTTGCTGGATATTACCGGGATCCCCGACGCCATCGCCTCCATCAGCGCCACCGGGATGCCGTCGTGGTGGCCGTCGGGGGCGGTCACGCAGGGGATGACGAAGACGTCCGCCTCGCGGTAGAGCCGGGGCATCACCTCGTTGGAGACGCCGCCGAGAAAGGCGGCGTTGACCCCCAGTGCCGCCGCTTGCCTTTCCAGCACGCCCTTTACCGGGCCGTCCCCGGCGATGACCAGGCGGCACCCCAGTTGCTTCAGGCGCGGGTCGCGCATCGCCTCCAGGAGGCGGGGGATCCCCTTGGGGGGCACCAGCCCCCCGGCGGTGAGAATGGTTTTTACACCCGCCGGCTTTGCTCGTGTTTCTTCGTCGGGGCGAAACCTGTGGGTGTCCACGCCGCAGGGGATGACGACGAACTTCTCCTCCTCGACGCCGGTCTTGCGAACGAGATGGTCCCTGTTGAACCGCGAGATGCACCGGACGAAGGACGCCCTCCGGCATTTCTCCCGCATCAGGTCCCAGTCTATCGGTTCGCTGAAAATGTCGTAGGCGTGGGCGGTGAACCCGAAGGGGAGGGATGAGTCCCCCGATGCGATCATGGCCGATAGGGCCGGGCCCGCGGCGAAATGGGAGTGGATCAGCGAGGGGCGGGCCCCGTCGGTCCGCTCGATCCGCCGGGCCAGGGACAGGGTGGAGCAGGCAATGAGCCACCCGACCCGACGCCTGAGGGATGTCAGCCGCCGGGCCGTCACCGCCGGGCCTCGTATAAAAAAGCGCACAAGGCTCGTGACGTCTTGGGGAAAGGACGCATGGTCGGGAAAGCCGAGCTCCCGAAACCGGGGATAGCGGCGGGGATTGGTCGGGTAGATCTCGATCCGACAGCCCGCGTCCATCAGGGCGTCGATCTCGTAGGTGAGCCAGCCCGGGCTGATCGACTCCAGGACATACGCCACTGAAAGTTCCCGCGTGCTATGCATGGCCCGACTCCGTCAGCTCATCGAGTATTTTCGCCAGCCGCCCGGTCAGGCGAATCCTGTTGAATGCGTCGATCTTGCCCCTGTCGGGGTGAAACGCCTCCCCGTCACGGAGCGATGCAATGGCGCCGGGAAGAATCCGTGCGATATCCTCCGGATCGCGCTCCGTGATGACGGCCCCGGTGCCGGTCCGTTCAACAATCTCCGCGGCTTCTCCCCCGGGGATCGCCGCCAGGATGGGGGTGCCCGACGCCAGGTACTCGAAGAGCTTTCCGTGGACCACCAACGATGCGTTTTCCCCGTGGGGTGCGGCCAACAGCGCGATATCCGCCCGGCAGACCGCCTCAACGGCGCTTTTGTGATCGAGGTACCCGTCGAACCGGGCGCTCTTTCCCAGGATTGCCCCGATCCTTTTGGCGATGTCGTCGTCCATCACGCCGATGAATCGAATGCTCAGGCGGCGGAAGATCTCGGGCGCTGTCTCCCGCAGCCGGGCGACGCCGTAAAGGAACGCTTCCGGCAGCCCCTCGCCGTAGAGGGAGCCGGAGTGAATTATACTGATGGGCGCGTCATCGGGTTTTTTCTTTCGGCTGCCGACGTCGGGGAAATCGTCGGGGTCGAACCCGTTGTGGATGGCGGTGATCTTCCGGGGGTCGAGGCGGTGTCTCTCGATGAAGCAGGTGCGAAAGCCCTCGGTGGCGCAGACGGCGTGATGGGCCGAGGTGAGGATGCGTCCCTCGGCCGCCAGGCGCCGATCCTCGATCCACGACGGATCGGTCCCCCGGCGGTAGTCCCCGGACCAGAGGTCTCGGAAATCGGCGACCCAGGGGAGATGCATTCGCCGGGAGATCTTTTGCGCCGCCGTGTGGGCCGAGGGGGTCGGCGAGGTGGAGAAAACCGCGTCTACGGGGCGCTCCCTCGCCAGCCGGACGCCTCGGCGGGCCGCCTTTTTGGCCCAGGAGATGTTCTCGTCGGGAAAGAAGAGCAGCTCCCCCAGGGAGCGGGCGAATTTCCGCCCGACGATCCGGGAGAGGATCGAGACCACGGGAAGACGACCCCCGGCGGGGATCCGCTCGACGTGCGTGTCGTCGGGGATGTCGGCGGAGAGGGATGTATCGACGGCCCAGTAGCCCGGGTCCGACGCCGCCAGCACCACCGACTCCCACCCAAACCGGGGGAGGTACTTGACGAACTTCACGGTCCGCTGCACCCCTCCGCCGCCCATGGGCGGGAAGTTGTAGGCGATGATGAGGAGTCGTTTCGTCATAATGAGCGTACACTCAATGTCGGTTTCGATGACGGCCCGTATCCAGAAACAGCGATTCCAGGCCCAGGATGTTTTTTTTCACGTTGTATTGATCGACGACGAGCTTTCTCCCCTCCCGTCCCATGGAGGTGCGAAGATTCTCGTCCTCTATCAGCCGTTCCAGTTTATCCGCCAGGGCTCCCGGGTCCTCCTTCGGGACCAGAAACCCGGTGACGCCGTCGACGACGATCTCCGAGAGACCCATGATGTCCGTCGCCGCCACCGGCAGCTCCATCGCCATCGCCTCCATGATCGCCACCGGGACGCCCTCGGAGATGCTGGGGAGGACGAAGATATCCGATCGAGCGAGGTGACCGAGCACATCAATTCGGCCCAGGGCGCCGGTCAGCTCCGTCATGGGGGATATACCCCCTGTGTCGATGATATCAAGGACATTGTCTTTCCCCACGTCTCCCCCGCCGATGAAGACGGCAAAAAACGAGACGCCCCTCTCTTTCAACATGACCAGGGCCCGGGCGAGGGTGTCCAGCGACTTGACCGGCCGAAACCATGACACGGTGACGATGCGTGGGGGATTCGCTCCCCGGAGGCCGGCCTCCGGGACGAATCGGTCCGGGTCCACACCGCACCTGACCAGCTCAATCCGATCGGCGTCGATTCCGTATCGTTCCTGTATGTAGGTTCTGTTGTATTCGGAGATGGTGATAAAGTGTCGGGATGCGTCTATGACCTCTGTGAGGTTGTCCAGCGGTGTATAGAGGAGGTCGGAATGATGAGTCGTGTGGGACACCGGGATGTGGAGCTCCCGGGAGAGGACCAGGGCGTACAGCGAATTCACCGAGACGAACTCGCAGTGAATCCGCTCGATCCCCTGTTTTTTGATAATGCGCGCCAGGTGAAAGGCCCGCACGCTCCCCTTGATACCGAGATATCTGCGCCCCCGGCGTATGAATCCCAGAAGTGACGACGGCGCGGCCGCCAGGCCGAGAAGGAACACAGCAATGATGTGGATATCCGCCGCAACGACGAGGCGCCGGGTGAGCACCGGCTCCAGCTCCTCCCGGGGGCGGCTCAGGGGGAAAATCGAAAAGATATGAATCTCGTGGCCGCGATCGGTCAACGCCGCGATCTGATCGGTCACCGTGGGGTGAACGGGAAGCGTATTTACGATATATGCGATCTTCATCGTGTATAACGATCCGCCCTCAAAGCCGCCGCCCTCTCCGGAGACGGCGCGTCGCCGGATTCGGCAGCGGACGGAGGCACGGCGACGGTACCTTGGGCCTGTTCGTTCTGGCTGAGGACGAACAGGGCCGCCATGAAAAACCAGTAGGGCTCCATGATGCGAACGATGATGAACGACGCGGCCCCCACGGAGTGCCCCAGGAGCGCGGCGGTTCCCGCGATCAGTCCCAGGGACAGTCCCTGAATCAGGGGATCCTCGCTTTCGGAATAGGTGCGATACAGGTAGCGAAAGATGGTATACATCAGAAAGCAGAACACGGCGACGCCCGCAATCCCCGTCTCGGCAAGGAGCCTGAAATAGGTGCTGTCGATGATTCCCACGCCGGTGACTCCCCATCCGAACAGCGGGTGCTCCTTCCATTTGTTCAGGGAATACTTGAACGAGCCGATTCTCATCGACGTGGACGGATCGAGCCCCGTGTCTCCGATGGTCACGGTACTCTCGAATCCGGCTTCGGGCGTAAATGTCTGGGTGATCCGCTCTTTCACGGCATCGGGCAGGAGAAACGGAGCCGTGACGATGAACAACACCAGGAGGATCGTCAGCAGATACCGCTTGTCCGTCAGGATGTAGAACACCAGAAACATCGGCACCGCGGCGACCCAGGAGGACCGGGACATGGTGAACAGGAACGGGACGAGAAGAAAGACGATGATTCCCAACAGGATCCTGCGAATCTTCGGGTCCTTCAGGTGGTTCCACAAACCGCCGCTCACCGAGACGATGAGGATCAGGTAGCCCCCCAGGGTGTTCGGCTCGCCGGCCTCCCCCTCGAAGGGGGCGCTCACCCTGACGCCGAAGGGGATCTGGATCGCGGCATACAGCCCCGTAAAGACGGCCACGATCATCGCCGCGATGAGAAATCGGACGACCCGGTCCTTTTCCGTGATGTTGTTTGTGAATATGTAGAAGATCAGGAAGAATTCGATATACTTGAAGACATACAAGAGGCCGGACAAGAGGTGCAGATCGCCCCGGATCGCCCCCAGCAGGGTGGAGATGAGGGCGGCGAAGATATACAAACGAATTGCCTGGTTGAGCGGGGTCTTTACGATCAGGCCGATGCCTTCATAGATCGCCGTTTTGATGAGCCACGAACAGAAGACGATGAAGATGAGGATATCCTCGATGCGGATGACGAGGCTCCGGTCCTCGGCCAGGCTGCCGCCCAGGTTGAATTCCGGCGAGAACAGCATGGCGAATAAAATCAGGTAGAGGGCCATCTCCGTGTTGAAGAAGCAGATGGCCGCCGCCATGACGCCCACCAGCAGGATGACTGTCTTGAGGCCCATGCCGCCGGATATCACGGATGCCAACAGGAGAATGAGCAACACCATGGCTCCCAGCAGGAGGAGCGATGCGGTACGTGCGGCGGTTGCTTCCAATGGGGATGTTCTCATTGATTGTCACCCGGACATTATGATCTTCGGGGGGACCTATCGGTCGTGTCGTCTGGAAAAGAGGCCGGACGTTCTTCTTTTGAGAGAGGCGATCGTCTCGGAGATATTTTCCCGTGTCAGTATCTCTCTGCGACGGTGCCACGCATCCTTGACTTTTTCCCAGTTGGACAGCGGCTCGTCGGGCATGTCTTGGTCGGAATAGTAGTACTGGTAATGGTATTCGTAGTAATCGGGGCCGTATTCCGGCCTGACTCCGTTCAGGACGACGCCCATGATATTCGCTTTGACGATTTCCAGGTGGGTTTTGGTGCGTTTCAGAACGCCCCGGGCTATTTTCCCCACTTCGTAAAGCAGGATGACGCTGTCGACCTTCTGACTCAACAGCACCGCATCGGTCACCGGCATGACCGGCGTACAATCGAAGATGATGAAATCATACTCCTTCTTGGTCTCCTCGAGGAAATGGGACATCTGCTGGGAATTAAGAAGCTCCGCGGGATTTGCGGGGAAAACGCCGGAGGTGATGAAGTGAAGCTGGGAGAGCTCGGGCGACTTGATGAGAAGATCCATGTCGAATCCGCTCCCCAGGATGATATCGTTGAAATCCCTTACCACCTCCCGCCAGGGCTGTGTGCCAAGAATGATGTCCGAGAGCCCCGGTGATTTTTCGACGCCGAAAATCTTATCCACGATGCCCCGGCGGAGGTCCGCCTCCACCAGCAGCGTCTTGTAACCGCCCAGGGCCAGGGTGATCGCCGTGTTGATGCAGTTGATGCTTTTGCCCTCCTGCAAGGACGAGCTGGTGATCATGATCGTCTTGACGTTCTTTTCCTGGTTGGCGAACAGAATATTGGTTCGAAGTGATCGATACGCCTCCACGGCCGGGAGCTTCGGCGGCAGGTTGAGCACAATCGGGTATTTCTGCAGGATATCGTCCGTGTCTTTCGACTCCGGGGGAACCGCGGAATCCCGCCCCATGGAGATGTACGGGATAACCCCCAGAACCGGCAGATCGAGATAGTTCTCCACGTCCTCGATGGTGCCGATGGAGGTGTCGAGATTTTCGATGACCACCGCGAAAAACGCACCCAGCATGATGCCGAGAAGCAGCCCGACAAACACGGACGAGCCGATATTCGGGGGATTGATCGGGTAGGTGGGGATGAGGGCCGGGGCGACGATGGAAACCTCCTCGAATTTTCCCGATTCCTGGATGAGTATCTCCTGGTATTTTGAGTTGAGCTCCGCGTAGAGATCGCTCTGCAGCTCCACTTCCCGTCGGAGACGCTCGAGGGTCAGGTTGTCGTCGGGATAGTCGGAGGCGCGGGTGCGGTAGTATTCGATGTCTTCCCTCAGGGAGGTCATCCTGTTTTCATTCACGGAGATGCGGGAGCTGATGTCCGCGATCATGAGATCCTGTATCTCTCCTACCTCGCGGTTGAGCTCGATGATGACCGGATGACGGGATGTATAGGTGGTCAGGTACTTGTCCCGCTCCATGATCAGCTCCTGCAGCTCCCTGTTCAGGGAGTAGAGGTTGCTGTGAATATCCAACTCATGCACCGAGAAGTCTTCACTGCCGATGGTGTTGCTTGTCAGGTTGTCCATGAAGAAACTGAGGGTCTCGTTCTCCCGGTTCAGGGCGTCGTATTCGAGCTCGAGATCGGACAGCGCCTGCAGGTCCGTCAACGCCTGGTTGTTCAGGGAAATGATTTCCCGCTCTTTTTGAAATTCTCTCAGGTCGTCTTCCGCCTGTTCCAGCCTTTTCGACACCAGCTCCAGCTGACTCTCGATGAACAGCTTCGTATCGATGGTTCGCTTGTTTGTCTCTTCAATGTTATATTCCCGGTAACCCCGGGCCACGGCGTCGGCCAGCCTCTTGGCCTCGTTCGGATCCGTCATTGTGACGGTGATTTTGATGATATTTGTATTCATCTCCGGCTCGGCCGTCACCTGGGCCTCCAGCATGGAGATGATGGTCATTAATTCCTGGGATTCACGTATCTCGTCCGATGAAATGTTCGGATCGATCAATCCCACCTCTTTCGCCGCCTTTTCCAGCACGGGGAAACTGGTGATGATTTTCGTCTGGGAGGTGATGTTGTCGTAGGGAGACCAGTAGAACATCGTGTCTATCATGCCCGCAAGGGTTTGACTTTTGTCGTACATGACCTTGGCGGTGGCCTCATAGAAGGGCGTGGGAGACTTTATCTGGGCGAAAAGGGCACTGATGATCGTCAGCGCCACAGCCGAAAAGACGATGATCCCTTTTCTCTTCTTGAAGATTCTGACAAGGTCCTTGATCTGTATTTCGTACTGAGCCATATCGTGTGGATTCCTGATCGTTACGGAATAATTGTGAGGCCGATGGCTTCCGCGGGGTAAAACGCCGCCCTGAGGATGGTTACCAGCTGATTGGCGACATAGGCGATATCGGAGACGTGGGTGGACGGGACATAGACCACATCGCCGCTTCGGAGAATGACATTTTCATTAAAATTCCCCTTTTTGAGATACCCGGACATATTGGAGATGATGATATCGGGGGTGGTGTAGTAATTGCGCACCACCAGCACCTGTCGGAGCTTTGCATCCCTCGTTGTCCCTCCGGCGCTGGCCAGGATCGACGCGAGGGTGATGCCGTTTTGAAAGTCATACGCCCCGGGCTTGTCCACCTCACCCAGGACATACACCATCTCATGTATGGTGATCATGACGATCGGATCGACGTAGTATTCGGACAGGATGTCGGTAAGGTGATCGTCCACTTCTTTTTCCGTCAGCCCCAGGACCGGGATATCCTCCAGAAACAGCACATCGATGGCGCCGTTCCTGTCAACGGTGATCTCCAGCTCCACCGGCTCTTCCGGCTCCCAGATGGTAACGATGAGCTCATCCCCCGGCTTGAGGGTCGGCTCGTACGTGTTCGAATCCGCCGGCGTCGAGGGGAGGGCGTTTGCCGGAATGGAGGGCGCCGCCGCACATCCCGCGCCTACAAGCAGCAGAATCAACAGGATAGTCGTGAACAGGCGATTTGGTTTCATGGAGCATTCGTCCTTATTCGATGTCCAGGGTGCGCTCGTCAACCGCTTCGACGATATGCAGAAGTGGCGATTCCATCAGGTTTATGACTTTCGGTGTCCTGATCGGCTCACCGCTTCCGTCAAAAAGGATCTCCACCACGTGGCGAAAATGTGTGGCGCCCATGCTTGAGATGACCCGGCCCGTTTCATGGTTGTTCAGTTTCACGAAGCTGCCCACCGGGAAGAGGGTGATCTCTTCCAAGAGCGCCTTGAGCACCCGGGAGTCATATTTTTTCACCCGGGTGTCGATGATTTCCTTGACGGCCACCAGAGGGAGCTTTCGGTCATGATAGGCCCGGGTATGGGTCAGGGCGTCGTAGGTGTCGGCAACCATGATGATCTTGGCATAGAGTCCGATCTGCTTGCCGGTGAGTCCCTGGGGATATCCGGTGCCGTCGATAAACTCGTGTTCCTGGTATATGGTCTCGGCAAGGTATTCGTAGTCCTTGTCGGCGTTTCTGATCAGATCGTAGGCCAGTTTCGGATGAGAGCGCAGCGTATCTCTCTCCTTCTTTGACAACGGTGTGGTCTTTTGAACGATCTCCTCGGGAATCAGCGTGAGTCCGATGTTGTGAAACAGCCCGCAGAAGGCGCAGTTGGTTTTATGGTGATCGGTAATCCCCATTCTCTTGGCGATTTTTGTGGTATAGAGCGTCGTCCAGATGGCGCTGTGTGCAAGGTCCGTGTAATCGTAATCGGCGTACGCGCGAATCATGTAGTAATCTTCGAACGTATTCATCGAGGAGACGAATTCCGTCAGTATCGACTCCATGGATGAGAAATCGGGCACGTCCCCGCTTTTTACCTGGTCGTACATTGCGCCGAGGGAGGTATACAGCCGCGAGAGGATGTCGTCCGCCTGCTTGTTTTCCGGCCTGGCATGAAACGGTACGGTTGGAGGCTCTCGGTCGCTCATGATTTCATGGTCGGCCTCGGTCATGATCTCGCTGAATTCCATGCCCTTTGATGCATCGGCCGCTTTGCGCTTACCCTTTTTCGTGATAAGCGCATCTTCATCCCGAATGATATCTGATATTTTTACCACTGGCTTTTCTCTTTGAGTACGTTATCGATAATCTGCTCGCTCACGTATTCGCTCTTCATACTCCACCCTACAAGAAGACCCATGTCACAGATGTTGTTGATTTTCCGGGGTATTCCTTCGGAGTATTTGAAGATAAGCTCAAGGGCTTCCGAGGTGAACACGGTGCGGGAAAGCCCCGCTTTTTTCAGTCGGTAGTGGATGTACTTGACCATCTCTTCATAGCTGAGGCTTGACAGGTGGTATTTTAGGGCGATTCGCTGTTCGAACTGGGGGATTTTCTTCAGCGTTTCGTTCAGCTCCGGCTGCCCCACCAGTATCAGGGTCAGGAGAAACCGGTTGTTCAGCTGGAAGTTCAAGAGCAATCTGAGCTCCTCGAAGGCCTGGCGGTCGGTTATCATCTGGGCTTCATCGATGATGATGACCGAGTCTTTTTCCGCCTCCATGTTTTGATACAGCACCCTGTTGAAATGATGTAACAGGTCAACCTTCCCGTTTTTGACATTATCGCCGGTGAGCTGATAGATGATTTCTCCCAGAAGCAGCGTTGCCGAGATTTTCGGGTTTTCGACCAGCGCTATTTCGTAGTTGTCCTGGGGGAGCCGCGAGATAAGGCTGCGTGAGATGGTAGTTTTCCCACAACCGACCTCTCCGGTCAGCATCACACATCCCTTGCGCCTGGAGATGCCGTACAGAAGACGATACAGCGCTTCCTTGTGCTGGGATGATTTATATAGAAACTGCGGGTTCGGTACGTTTTCGAAGGGAGATTCCAAGAGACCCCAATAGCTCTCGTACATCGTGCTTCTCCTGGAGAAGATGTTTTGCCAGTATGTTTCCAGAGGATCTCCGGAAAACAGATGCAAAATTAACCAAATTATATATAATTTATGCTATATTTACAAGAAAAATAACATAATATCCAACACAATATTGCAAACTTATTCTCCGTGCTTCGGTGTATTGAAGCATGCCTTAGAGATGTTATGCACATTCTATGCCAGATAGAAGATACCGTGAGGATGAAATGAGTCGAGTAAAACCAGGCGTGTACGTGTACGCTTTGCGGAGAGGTGGCGAGAGAGGGGTCGTCAATAAGGAAATTGCCTATAAATTACAGTATGTTACGTGGCAACACCGCCGACGCCGGAAATAATATATGGCTGTTTATACCTCGGAGAAATAAACAAGGGAATCCATGATATTTTTAAAGTTTTCTATTCACACAATACTCGCATGAGCGTCAGAGAGTGTTGCGTTAATGCACCATAACTGTTGCTCACTGATAGAGCGTGCAACACAATCGCAACGAAAAATTTTTATATATCGTTCAATTCAACGGCCTCTCCCGGAAGCGACCTTTTTATGAGGATACGACACGCGTCTTGGCCTTACTGCCTCTCTTCGCCGAACATCTCATACCGCTTCATTTTGCGCCACAGGGTCGATCGATTCATGTTCAGGGCCCGGGCGGTACGGGTCTTATTGCCGCCGAAACGGATCAACGCCTCCTCGATGTGGCGCCGCTCCGCCTCCTCCTGCTGTTCCCGCAGGGACTGACCGGACCCGACGGTGTCGATGACCCTGTTTCTCAGCTCCCGGGGCAGGTAGTCCGTCGTGATGACCGGACCACGGCAGAGCACATAGGCGTGTTCGATGATGTTCTCCAGCTCCCGGACGTTTCCCGGAAAATCATAGTACATCAGAAAGTTCATGAAATCTTCCGACGCCTTCAGGCAATCCGACCCGAGCTTCCGGGATATCTTGTCAATGAAATGATCCACCAACAGCGGTATGTCCTCGCGCCGGTCCTTCAGAGGCGGGATGATGATGTTGACGACGTTGAGTCGATAGAACAGGTCCTCCCGGAAACGACCGGCCTCCACCTCTCCGGAGAGGTCTTTATTCGTGGACGCAATGATGCGCACGTCCGCCTGCATCGTCTTGATCGATCCCAGGGGCTCGTATTCCCGCTCCTGGAGTACCCGGAGGAGCTTTCCCTGGAGAGACAGGGGGAGCTCCGCGATTTCATCCAGCAGGATCGTACCCCCCTGGGCCCGGGTGAAGCGGCCCGGCTTGTCCCGCACCGCATCGGTGAAGGCGCCCTTGGCGTGGCCGAACAATTCCGATTCCAGCAGGTTTTCCGGCAGAGCCGCGCAGTTGACCGCGACGAACGGCCCCTCCCTGCGGCGGGAGAGGTTGTGGATGGCCCGGGCGAAGAGCTCCTTGCCGGTGCCGCTTTTACCCTCGATGAGCACCGTGCTGTCCGTTTCCCCCAGGTGGGGCATGATGTCGAAGATGTCCCTGATCTCCCGATTTTTGCTGACGATATCCTCGAATGTGTAGCGGCCGGATATCTCTTTCTTCAAATCACTGATGGTGCTGATGTCCTTCAGGGTCATCACCGCCCACAGCGCCCCCGATTCCTCGTCCCTGAGCGGGGATATCCCCAGGGAGATGGGAACACTCTTGCCGTCCGGAAGGGTGATATTCAACTCCTGATTCCCCACCCCTCTCCCGGTTTTCAGGACGTCCATGAGGATGGTGTAAAACCGCTCGTCCAGGGAGGGCAGTATGTCATCGATCGACGTGCCGATGATGTCGTGTTGAGGTATACCGAAGAGCTTCCGGGCGGCGGCGTTGCAGAACGTGATGATATGTTCCGTATCGATAACCAACACACCGTCCGCAACGCTGTCCAGGGTGATGTTCATGGAGCGCTTTCTCTTCGTGATATCCTTGATGATTCCCTGGTATCCGACCACGACACCGTTGGAATCGGTCACGACGGTGGCGGTTACCAGGGAGTCTATGGTGGTGCCGTCGTGTCGCTTCAGGGTGACCTCGAAATCCTTGACGAAGCCGTCCCGATCTATCTTCCGCCGAATTCTCTGACGGTCCTCGGGATTTTCATATATATCGAGTACGACCACATCCTTTATGTTCTTCGCGGTGTAACCGAAGAGCTCCAGGCCCGCCGGGTTTATGTCGACGAACTCCCCGTCGATCGTTGAGATGAAGATGATGTCCCGGGTGTTTTCAAAGAGTCCCCGCCATTTCTGCTCGGACTCGGAGATGCGGCGCTCCGCCTCGATGCGATCGGTGATGTCCACCGCAAGGGTGAAGCGGACATCCCGGCCGTCGGGCCATTGTATGATGCGGTCGAACAGCATGAAATCCCGATCCAGTATCGGATTGTGAAGCTCCCACTGGTGCGGCTCATACCTGTTTTTCAGGATGAGGTCGTTGGTGCAGAATTCACACGGCTGAGAAAATCCCATCAGCCGCTCATGACAGACGCCGCCGACCAGGGGGGCGCCGAAGCGGGCCTCGGCGGCGGGATTGACAAAGAGGATTTCGTAGGTTTTCGGGTCTGACACGTAGATGATTTCGTTGATGCTGGAGAAGATGGACAGCAGCTGCCCCCGCTCCCGGGCCAGGTCCGCCGTTCGCTCGGCCACCCGCTCCTCCAGCTCCTCCTTGGCCCGGTTCAGGGCCTCCAGGGTCTGGACCCGCTCGGTGATGTCGACCATCGTGCCGGTAAAGCCCGTCGTGGCGCCGGTCGGTGTGGTTGTGGGCCGCCCCGACGCGCGCATGTATCGTGCCGGGCCGTTTTTTGTCCGAACCCGAAATCTCAGGGTGTCGGAAAACCCGATGGACGCCTCATCGAGGGCGGCGCTCACGATGTGTCGATCCTCCGGCTCCACGAGGCTGAGGAGCGGTTTCCCGATGAGCTCTTCCGGTCGAAACCCGAGGGCGGATTCCACCACCGGGCTGACGTAGGAAAGACAATTGCGCTCTTCCAGGTTGAAGAAGATATCGTTGATGTTTTCCACCAACATCCGGTAGGATTGTTCACTGGCCTTCAGCCGCTCGCTGATCTGTTTTCGCTCTATGGCATACCTGAGGGAGCGAATGAGCAGATCCCCGTCGGCGCTCCCCTTGATCAGGTAGTCCTGGGCCCCGTGCTTCACCGCGTCGACCGCCGTCTCTTCATCATCCAGGGCGGTCAGGACCACCACGGCAAGCCCCGGTGATTCGTCCAGGACGGCCTTGAGGGTGTTTACCCCTTCACTGTCCGGAAGGTTCAGGTCCAGGAGCACCGCGTCGATGGGTTCGGTGGAGATGAGCGTGAGCCCCTCCTGGAGCGATTCGGCGGCGTGGAGGGTGAAGCGGTGGCCGGTGGTCTTCTGGAAGGTATGGAGCACGATGTCGATCTGCAGGCGGTTGTCTTCTATAAGCAGTATGGTATGCGTCGTATCGTCCATGATCCGATCTGTACAAAAGTGTACCGTGTTACAGAGTACCTCTATAATATCATAGTTTCCCCAAAAAGGGGAAAAGTGTTGCATAAACGAAACACTTTTTGAGAAAGTGGCCTGCAATCGTGGAACAGCGACCGGTGGATGACCGGGATTCAGGGAAGTTCCGTCACGGCGGTGACGAGGAGGCCCGTTAGGGATTGTGCGGCGGGGCCCAGGCCGGTGGTGAAGCGAATCGTCGGGATGAGGTGCCGGGGGTGGCGGATGAAGTAGCGGACGGCCCGCATCGGGACGACGTCTCCATCGGCGTCCAAAAATTGGGAGAGGGGCGGGAGGGTCTGGAGGGCGGTGTCTGAGATGACCCTGAGCGCCAGGTGGGGAAGGCCACAGGCCGCCGCCTCCGCCGCGACGGCCATGCTCTCCATGTCCACGGCCCGGGCGCCGTAGCGGCGAAAGAGGTCCTCCTTTTCGGATTTGTCCGGAATGAAGCGGGGGGTGGTCAGGGCGCTCCCGGTTTCCGCGTCGGGGAGGGCCGAAAGGAGCCTTTCGAGGAGGTCCGGCGGGGTGTCTATTCGGCCGCCCCTTTCATCGATGATCCGGGAGGGTACGACGGCGTCGCCCAGGGCCAGGGCGGGGTCCAGCCCGCCGGCGAAGCCTGCGGACAATATCAGCTCCGGGCGGTGGCGGCGGATGAGGTTTCTGACGGCGGCCCTCGCATTTTTCATCCCCACGCCGCCGATCATGACGACGATATCCTTCCTGTTAAGTCGGCCCCACAGGACGGATCGTCCCTCCGTCGTCTCCTCCCCGATGATGTCCATCCGGGCGATCAGCCCGAACACCTCCCGTGGGAGGGCCGCAATGATGCCGATGACGGGCGTCGTCACGACGTCAGTGGGCGTCTTTCGCACAGCGGAATCCGACGGTCGGAAGCGATCGGTAGGGGGGTGTCCCCTCGTCTCGATGGTAGACCGTCAGGGAGTCGGGTCCGCTGGCCCAGTTTCCGCCGCGAACCGTGTGGGTGGTGCCCTCCATCGGGCCGCCGGGGTTTTTCGCCGGGGCGTTTCGGTAGAAGGATGCGTCGTACCAGTCGCCGACAAGCTCCGAGACGTTGCCGGCCATGTCGAAAAGACCGAACCCGTTGGGGGGATAGACGCCCACCGGCGTCGTCCCGCTCCGCTTGCGGTCGTAGTTCGCCCGGGTCGTATCCGGGTCGTCGCCCCAGGGGTAGGGGGAATCCGCAATACCGCCCCTGGCCGCCCGCTCCCACTCGGCCTCGGTGGGGAGTCTCTTTCCCGCCCAGCGGGCGTATTCCTCGGCGCCGTAGTAATTGACCATGACCACCGGGTGGTCTTCATACCCCGGCTCCACCTCGAATCCGCCCCCCGATTCGTATATGCGGCAGGATTCACTTTCGGTCAGGATCCAGGGGATGCCCTCGGTCTCCCGGTTGCCCTTCTCGGCAAGGAAGACGACGAAGTCGCTGTTTGTAACCTCGAACCTGTCGATGAAAAACGCATCGACGTACACCTCGTGGGGCGGCCGCTCGTCCGTGTCTCCGGCCATGTCCCCCATGATGAAGGTGCCGGCGGGGATGAACACCATGTCCGACACGTCCTGGGCGAGGATACATGCCGAACACAGCGATATGGCGATGATGACGATAAGGGCGAAAGCTGTCTTTTTCATGAAGGTGTTCCTTTGTCCACAGGGGTTACCGGAGGCCCGAAAGCTCCTTTTGGATGTCGTCGATGATGTCTGAAAAAAAGGAGAGCTCCGAAGGGGTCGAGATGAGCTCTTTATGAATCGACATCAGATACTTCACCTCGGCGGTGTGATCTAGAAGTACCTGTCGATCCATGAGAAAGGAGACGAACGGCACCTTATCCAGGGTGTTAAAGTTGTCACGAAGAAAGATCATATTCACATCGATTTGAAAGAAGCAGCGGGACATCTCCTCCAAGAGCGACGTCATGTATGCATCCCGGGAGTCGAGGGGAAGGTCGGCACCCCACTCGCTTCCCGCGTAGATATCCGGCTCATTCATCCGATCGATGAACGAGTCCGTCGTCCGGTAGAGATCTCCGGTGATGGTGACGGCGGCGTACAGCGGATCGTCGGCTCGATAGGCGCCGTATTCCTCCCGGTAGCGGATCAGGAGATAGGCGGTCTCGGCGACGGCGACGATGTAGTATTCATCGGAGATTCCCACATCCCGAAAGACATCGAGCCGCCGGTATTGCTCATACATCGCACGGGAATCCTCGATGAACAGCTTTTCTGCCTTGAAGGGCAGATAGAAGCGGGTCAGCCCCATATATCCCACCGCCGCCAGGATGATGACCGTCAGCAGGCACAGGAACACAAGTATCCCGATCGAAGAGGACAGCTTGGGCAGCCGAACGCCCGAGGGGAGTGACGGCAGGGAAAAGAACTTCCGTTTCGGTCTCGAGGGTTTTTCCCCCTCCTCGCGGACCTCTTCCATCACCTCTTCGAGGGTGAGGGGCTCATCATCGAAGAGGTCATCCTCGCCGGAGATATCGGGCGTCTCCGGGACGACGGCCGCGTCCTCTGTCCCCTCGGGCACCCCGAACTCATCGAGGGTGTGACCGTCATAATCGATATCATCGGGGAGATCAGGAAAATCCTGGTCGTCCGGGTCGCCCAGGAGGTCGTCGACATCGTCGACCATCGGTTCCGGGATTTCCGCCGGAACTTCATCCTTCATAACGGAGTGGATGGTTTCGCTCATGGCGGCCTCCATGGCGTCGGCGTGGGCCGCATGGATGGCGTCGGTGACGATGATGTCCTCATCCCTCGGGGTTGAAAAATCCGAGAAGTCCGAGTCCTGTTCCGAGAGGGGAACCGTGAAGTTCTCCTTACAGCCGGGACAGCGCAGCCTGCCGGATGATTCCCTGAGCTTCTCTTCGTCTACGTTGCCGGCAATGCCGCAGTGGGGACATGAAACTTTCATACGCACAAATGACCTGGGGCAATTATGGTATTGATTTCGAAAGAGTATTATGCAAGAATTGCCCTTGATTATAATGAGATAGACGTAAAAAAGCAAGTCGCTTTGTCCGATGTTCGAAACGGGCGCGGCGTAAAACATACCAATGACAAAAAATCAAAGCGTGTCATACACCGACCTGCGTACCCATACAGAAGAGATCTTCATGGAGGCGATAGCGGCCGTCGAGCCGCGGTCGGCGGTGCTCCGGGCCCTGGATGGGTCGGGGCTGCTCCCCGACGGGCCGGGACGGATAGTTGTAACGGCGCTGGGCAAGGCGGCCCTCCCCATGGCCCAGGCCGCCCGGGAGCGGCTGGGGGATCGGATCGTCGATGGCGTGGTCGTCACCAAGGAGGGGCACGGCGGGGAGATAGACGGGATGACCGTGATAGAGGCGGGGCATCCCATCCCCAACGAAAAGAGCGTACAGGGGGCGGATGCGATTCTGGACCTCGCGGCCGATGCGAGGGAGGGGGACCTGGTGTTGGTGCTGGTCTCCGGGGGGGGGTCGGCCCTGGTCACGGCCCCGGTGGAGGGCGTGACCACCGATGACATCCGCCGGACGAACGAGCTGTTAGTGGAGTCCGGGGCGGATATATATCAAATCAACACGGTTAGAAAGCATCTGTCCCGCGTCAAGGGGGGCGGGCTGGCGAAGGCCGCGTTTCCCGCCCGGGTGCTCACCCTGGTGCTGTCAGACGTGGTGGGGGACGATCTCTCCACCATCGCCTCGGGGCCAACGGTGCCGGACCCCACCACCTTCGGCGACGCCCTGGATATTCTGGAAGCCTTCCGGCTGGGAGACAGGCTCCCGGCATCGGTTCGGGACCACCTGGAGGCGGGAGGCCGGGGGGAGCGGGAGGAGACACCGGGTGACGACGACCCGGTATTTCGGCACGTGACCCATGTTATCGTCGGCGGCGCGTCCACGGCGATGGACGCCGCCCGGCGGCATGCGAAAAAGCTCGGATATACGCCCCTGGTGCTGTCGTCGATGTTCGAGGGGGATACCGGCGAGCTGGCCCGGTTTCACGCCGCGGTGGTCCGGGAGGTGAGGCGCTTTCATCGCCCGGCGGCGCCACCGGTCTGCCTCATCTCCGGCGGGGAGACCACGGTGCAGGTGACCGGCACCGGCAGGGGGGGCAGAAACAGTCACTTCGCCCTGGAGTTCGCACAAGCCGTGGCCGGGATTGAGGGGGTGCTGGGGCTGTTCGCCGGGAGCGACGGCACCGACGGTCCCACGGACGCCGCCGGGGCCTTCGCGTCCGGGGATACGATTTCCCGGGGGCGGCAAAGGGGCCTCGAAGCGGATGAGTATATTAAAAATTCCGATTCCTACACATACTTCCAGGCCCTGGGCGACCTGTTCATCACCGGGCCCACCCGGACCAACGTCATGGACATCCGGCTGGTCTGTATCGTCTGAGGGGGGACGTGCGGCGGGGCGAAGGGCCTGTTTGAAGCGGTTGTCGGGCAGCCTCGAACAGGGAAGAAAACGGCAGAGGCGCCGGGGGTGCGCGCCGGGTACGGAATCATCGACAGGAGGAATCATGAGACACAGAACGATACGGTGGGTCTTTCTTTTTTCCCTTGTATGTATCGCGGCGGTCTTTTCGGTAACAGCCGGGGCCATGGAACGCAGCGCCGTGATCATCGGCTCCCGGGTGGTGGTACACGCCGCGCCCGATGGCGACGCGGCCATCGAGGGATACGTCAACGAGGGGATGGAGGTCTCGGTGCTGGGGCGCTCCGAGGCCACAGAAATCCGGGGAGAGTACACCGATTACTGGTATCACGTGTCGTTTCGCAACGGGACCGGGTGGGTTTACGGCCAGTTTCTGACCCTCAGCACCGGCAAGAGCCCCCTTGCTCGGATATTCACCGCCGCCGAGCTTGAGGAGCACTGCATTCTGGCGATAGAGAACCTCTCCCGGGTCAGGGATGAAGCCCTCGCAGATGAGCTGGCGGAGCTGGCGACACGGTTTCTCGACGAGCTCGATCAGTGCGAAGCGGACCCGATCCTGTCCGCCCATGCAGATATTCTCCTGGGATTCAGAAGCCTCGCCCTCTACTACCAGGCCCTGGGGTATGCGGGAGCGGGGAAGGCCAAGGAGGCGAAGGCCGCCCGGGATGCGCTGTCATCCTCCTCGGGCTCCGGTGTTCTCCCGGACGGCTCGAAGGCCCGGGACCTGATCGAGGAGATCGACCGGGCGCTGAGCGAGGTCGCCCAGTGACGGCTCGGGATATACAAAATTCGCTCTATGACGGGGCGTCGATTTAAAACGAGCGGACGAACATCCGCGGGGAGTGCGATGAGGGACATCGGATTCTTCTTCAATCCGGAGAGCTTCGCCGTCATCGGGGCGTCGGAAAACCCGAAGAAGGGCGGAAATATCGTCATCA